>OFQV01000026.1_pt1 | contig 47456 bp, 59 predicted proteins | sample 1542971 | NCBI WGS metagenome assembly OFQV01 (sample SAMN07774229, study PRJEB24372) | wastewater metagenome | isolation source: WWTP Cannobio (Effluent) | place: Italy: Cannobio | collected 2016-01
TTTTCGCTACCAACAAAATTCATCAAGCTAAAGTTATCTAACTCCGTACCTAGAAAACCAACATCTTGACTTGTATTGTCAGTGCTGCGTCGAACAGTGCAAGCGTTCCCATTGTAACCCTCCGCAACTGGACGCAGAGCAATACACTGTGCCAACTGCCCATAACGAACACGCCCGTTTACCATCAGGCTAGGCGCGTCTAGTAAAACCTTTCTGACGTTAGGGTTCATGTTAGTTTTGCTCCGCTGTCAACGATATATAGAAGTTCTGACCACTAGCAGGAGTAAACGCATCCAATGTTTCAAGGATTCCATATAGTGCTGTGTTGGCAGCTTCACAGGTAAAAGATAACCGCACAGATTCGTTCAAGGATTCTGCGCAAGTGCTGTTAGTCGCATCCTCAGAAGTCATAGCACCAAAATCAATTTTGCCTACTCGATTAGCCCTATCAGCCCATAGCAAAGGAAATGCAGCGTTATCATTCGTGAGCGTTGGGGCAGTATGAAACAGGTGCAAACGAAAACGAGCAGTATTGGTTTTTTGATCTGTCATAATGCGGGCTTTAGTGATGTAACCGCTTCCAGCATTGATACGAGCCATGTTGCTGAACGTGATAACCACAGGTGCAGAGGTTGACGTACTGACGGTATCTAATGCAGCGTAAGCTGAAGTGTCCGCAGGTCTAGCAAACGTTGCAGCAACTCGAATAGTTCGCCCACCCACTTCGCCAATGTGATTTTCACTGGCTGTAGGTGCGACAGGCAACGGATTGCTAGAGCTAACCGCTGTTCCGCTATTACCGCGTGTACCTCTAACTTCTGTATCACCCTCTATTTTAAGAAAAGCGTAGGAGTGTGTTTGCTGTGTAATCTCACCTACAGCAACAGATGTAATAGTAAACCAAGTCAAAGCATCATTAGAGCCTTTAATAGTAGCGGAATTAGCACCTACATTTTGGTACGTGTAGTAAGTATCATTACCTTGTACACTAAATAACTCATTAGGATACAGAGTAAAAGATTTATATACATGTTTCATAAGTATTCCTCTTTGTGGGTAATTGCTTTAGGATACTTACTTACTTACTTAAATACTAGGTGTAATCATGTCTGTACTTACAGATGGTTTAGAAAATTTTAAAAATACTCTGAATTTAACTCAGTGATGGGGGCTACGTAAATGCAGGTACTAATTGCAGAGATTGCAACTCTTAGTTATAGGGTCAATCTAAAGTACGCTCGTTTAATATCCCTAGTGACAGAGCTTGAAGCTAAACAACTTGGCTTAGCTGAGGTTACTAATGTTATTAATTTAATCACAGGGTTAAATAAGGATTTAGGATTTAAAAGCAACCCCTTACATAACCCATTACCTTACTATGTTCCCCCAACACAGGAAGATGCTCCATGACTAATGCTGAGTTAGAGGCTTTACGGGATAGCCTTATTGGTTTTGATACGCTATTAGATGCGCTAGGCACTCGTGTGGCTGTGCTAGAAGGCGCGGCAGTACCCAAAGGCACATACTTTACTCAAATGATTGCAAGTTTCCAAGATGCCCCTACATGTAATGAAATTATCCCTACGGCTGATCCTATTGACTTCTTGGAAATTGTGGCAGGTACAGATGAGATTTACTTAGGGATACAGTTTGGTGGTTATATTGCAGCACGTAATTTTATTATTAGTGCAGCACACCCACATACTGCTTTTGCTGGCAATCTTCAAGGTTTTGTTGCTGGGACAGTTATTACAGTAACACAAATTAAAGCTGTCTCACTTATTGAAGCGGTTATAGCAACTATATCTTTTGATGCAAATGGGCCTACATTTGTATGGTCATCCCCTGATGTAGCAGTGTTGGTGGATGATGTGCTTCGTTTTGAACTAACGGCTTATGTTGAAGGATGTACTAACATTGAGATTACACTTATTGGTAGATTTCCCCGTTATGCTTTGGTGTAAACTATGCAACGAGTTATTAATTGTACTTATAGAGGCCCTAGAGTATTTTACTTAGTATCAGAGCTTTACCCTTATTATGCAGAAGAATCTATCAGTGCATCATTACAAGTATTGCCTAGTACTATGACTTTACAGATTGACATTGTTTTACCTACTGAAGAACTTGTTATGGGAGCATCCCATCTAATATCTGGTCTCCGCACAATACTAAGGAAATTCGATATTGCTACAGGCTCATTAGATGGTAGTGAGCCAGGTTCGTCAGGGAATCTTGATGGAGTTGCACCACAGCTTGTAGTGATAGAGGGTAACACACTGAAGGTAGTACTTACTGCTCATTCACAACCTAGTGAAGATAAGCTCACAGCTACTCTTACAATAGTAGAGGGAAGTACACTACTTGAGGTACTTACTACTCACTCACAACCTAGTGATGATAAACTCACAACTACTCTTACAGTAATAGAAGGAAGTACACTGATATGACAACTACTATAAACAGTCACATAGGTTTAAAAGGAGTATTCCATTTTAAACTTACTAATACAATATCTGGTGAAGTACGTGAGTATGAGTTTACTAATTTGATTTTAGATTCAGGACTTAACAAGCTACCTTGGGGGGGATTTGTCACTGGATGTTTATTAGGGGGTGATACGAATACTCCTTTAGCCACTGACACAGAGATTACTAATATACAGACAGGGGTAGCAACCCCTCAAACACATGGAGTAGGTACAGCTAATACCAGTAACTCACCATACTGGTCTTCTTATTATTGGACATTCCATGTGCCAACAAGTGTAGATATATTCTACATTCGTCAAGTAGCTGTGGGATGGGGGGTGGTAGCTACGCTAGAGCCTTATGAGGATTTTGGCAATACGTATTATAATTTGGTATATACCTATGAAGGGTTGTTTTCTCTCGCTCTAATTAAAGACACTAATGGTAATCCTACAACTATTGTTAAGTATGAGGGGGATACATTAGATATAACATACACACTTCAGATTAACTGCCCTACAGCAGATGTAGTAAGCACAGTTATTATTGGGGGGTTAGAATACTCTTACACGATAAGACCTGCTTCTGCTGGTAACTGGTTTGCCAATGGCCCTCTAGCTTCTCTAACGTCAAACATTACAGCCTATGCATACCCAGCCTCAAGTGTACTAGGCACACCTACAGGTGTACCTTCTGGTTCAGGTTTAGTTAGATCTTCAACAGTTTTATCAAGTTATACTAACAATACTTATACTCGTGATGTACAGCTAGAGTGGGATTTAAACTACGGTAATGCAGTAGGAGGTATTAGATGTGTTTACATAGACGTGGGAAGTAAATGGCAGATTTCTTACAGCGCAGTAATTGATGCAGCTACTATACCTAAAGATTCCGATAAACGATTAACCCTTAATGTACGTTTCAGTTGGGGACGTGCATAGTATTTCATAGGACATTGTTATGACAACAGAAGTAAATCACCATATAGGTTTAGAAGGTATTTTTAATTTTAAACTTACAAATACTAAGACAGGTGAAACACGTCAGTTTGAGTTTAAAAACCTAATTTTAAATAGTGGTCTTAACCGCTTTATAGTAAATGATGATTTAATCAATGGGTGTATTTTAGGGAGTTCTAGTACTGTCCCTGCGGTGTCAGACACGACAATGACAAATATCTTAGGCAGCTCTACAACGCAGCAGGGCAAAGCGGCAGGGGCTTCCAATACTACAGTATTACCCTATTACACTTCTGTGTACTGGACTTACCGATTCTTTGAGGGAGTAGCAACAGGTAACATTGCTCAAGTCGCAATGGCCTATGGCTCAATCAACACGACTACAAATACCTACTCAGGGTTATTCTCACTGGCTTTAGTTAAAGATAGTAATGGTACTCCTATTACTATTACTAAATTAGCTGACGAAGTGTTAGATGTAACCTATACATTACGTATCTACGTCCCTGAGTTAGACATCACAGGGGTTACGGATATTAGCGGTGTAGCCTACAACTATACCGTAAGAGCTGCTCAGGCAGCTTCATGGTCTGTATATTTCACATCGCCTCACGTGTATGAGGCTAGAGCATACACAGGGGCAATAGGTAGTTTAACCTCAGTTCCTTCAGGTACTTCTTACCCCTATTCAAGTTCAACCTTGTCTGCTTACGTAGCAGGTAGCTTTACACGAGATATTGCATTATTGTGGGATTTAAACGCAGGTAATATAGGAGGAATCCGAAGTGTTTACCTAAGTTTAGGTAGGCTAAGTTACGCTGCAACTGTTAGATTTCAAATAGAGTACAGCAATGCCACTGATGGTACAGCTATCCCTAAAGATGCTACAAAAAGACTAACATTAAAATACCGCTTCACATGGGGACGTGTGTAATGCTACCTGATAACACTTTAGCTTCAGTACAGCAGTTTAGTGAGTGGAAGTATGCTTATCCCCTCACAAACTCAGCTACTGTATCATACGAATGGGGTGGTGTAGCCCTTACAGACGCTACTCAAGGACATGATGCTTTCTTATGGAAGCTTGAGTATATATCAGGAGGTTTGTACTTAGGTAAAGTAGGTGATACAGCAACTCTACAATTAACTATAGGTCAAGGAATATCTAGGACAGCTCTAGCTTTTGATAGCAATATGAGACCTATGTACGCTTGGCAATCAGGTCTTGAGACTTGTGTACTTTATTATTACGATACAAGTCTTAATGACTTTACTCAAGTAACATTTGAAGGTATTTATAGTCCTTGCTTAACTTTAGATGATAATAGGCCGCAATCCTCAAGTATTTCAGATATTATATTTGCATACTTAAAAGGTGATCAACTTTGTTATAGACAGCAGAGGGATAGGTTTCTTACTGAGTATGTGCTGGCTACTGTTGAGCAGAAGCATTTAGTAAGGGTAGGTATGAATAAAAAACACAGACTTCAGTTTATGCTGAAAACAGCATTACCTGTTCAATGAGTGCATTTACAGATACACCAACTGTTGTTGCTGATACGTAAACTAAATAAACAAATAAGCCAAGTGAACTACCTGGCTTATTTGTTTTGGTTCAAGATTCCGATACCGATGTAGCTGTAATATCTGAAAGAATAGGCAAGTTGTATCTCTCTTGTGCAGGTCTGCTTGTCTTTCCGTACCACATAAAAGCTTCAAAGTCTTTTCTGTCGTACAGTGCATAGCAAACCATATCATTCTGATTACCACCTAAACACACTAATTTACCTTCTTTGGTTTGACCTACTACAAAGCAGACATGGCCACCACCTTGACGAGCTTTAACCGCTACACAGCCGTATGCAGGCTTGACTAGACGGGTACCATAGCTGAGGTAGTCTAAAGCTCTATACCAGTGTTTAGGGATGGGTACATTGGCTTCCTGTAAGCAGTACGCTACATACAATCCGCACCATGCACTTTCATCTTCATTCCACCATGCCTTCAATTTCTTAAGCCAAGATAGAATAATAGGGTTGTGCCTGCTTCCTTTGATTTCTTTCAAGCCAATGTGTTTACGTGCTTCAGCAATCCATTTCAGTTCAGGTAACTGTGACATTATGGATTACTCCGTTCACGGAGATGGTCTATCTTATCTGCAAGAGAATCCAGCTTGGCAGATATGGCAGCTTCTAATCTAACGAAGTCATCACGTCTAACATACTGTTGAGCTATGTCTCCTTTGATACGGAGTAAGTCACGTTCAGTATTATTGGCAATAATAGAGAGTTCTTTAAGCTCTACTTTAATATCCTTAAAACTACTGAGCTTAGTGTCAATGTTATCGAGTACTTGACGAGCAAGTAATTTACCTAAGCCAAAGAATGCAGCCAATAAAGTGACTGCAATCATAAATAATTGGTAGGGTTCTAAGAGAATAGTCATTATTTAACCCCCTTAGTAGTGATGGTACGAAGCCATACATTTACAAGGGGGATAACCACTGTAGCTACGGTGTAGATGTTGAGAGGGATAAGTGGTTGGAGGATTGGTAGGTTCTGTTCTATGAGCAGCAATGAAGCTGCCATAGCATTAAACCAAATGGTTTTAGAGTGATACCATTTTTTACTCATTTATAACCTCTACTTAAGAGCTAGGATGGGTTATAAATGAGTATATTATACTTATGTAAGTATGTAAGTACTTTTGTCAATCAGGGCGTATATATGCTGTTAGCGGGTTTAATCCTGAAGGTACTAAACCTAACTCTACTGCTTGGTTTATAAACTGCTCATCAGTAGTGAGTAAGGTAATATCCTCAGCATATACAGTTATGTCAACACTTCCCCAATTATCGAACAAATCCCCAAAAGAGATTTCTTTATCAATTATGGCTTCAACTTCTTCAGGTGTAGCTAAAAAAGTTCCCTGTAGGTCTGTATAACCATAACCAAATTGTTGGTTAAATCTGTATAAGTGTTTCATTTTGGATTCTCACTGTATTTAGATGCTTCAGATCTACAAATTGCTTTGATTTCTGTAGCGGTTGCATTGTTAGGCAGGGTAATAGGTTGATGCCAACCCTTGTAGAATATGTCCAGTTCAGCACCTAGTTTGACCTGTGGGTGTTGGATTTCAGGTAATTCTTGCCATGCCATCTCCCCTGTTAATACCCTATTAACCCACTCAACTACACGTACATTGTCCCTCATAATGAGATAAATCGCATCGTGAATTAGAGACACTAAGAAGATGTCATACTTAAACTCAGATGCCCACACACGGTTCATAAATGCAATAGCAGCACGGTTATTGAGTAAGCCATAGCTTTGACCACTGATAGCATTACCCACGCTTCTAGCCTCTGCTTGAGCCTCTCGTAGAGTCTTTGAGTTACCAAGCACAGACTTAGCCAGTAAAGGTGTTCTAATACGTAAACCAAAGGCAACATCAATGTAACCCTGCTTACAACAGAGGTTTAATTTTTGTTTAGCCCAATCATCAGACTCCTTATAAAGCTCATGGTAATTAGCTTCAATCTGTTTGGCTTGAGTTTCACTGAAACCGCAGTTTTTAACTAATGTTGTCCATGTACCTGCATAAGTTTACTCAAGTAAGAGCAAAGGTGGGGGCTTTGCTCTTACTTCTTAACTCCTTATGTTTAGATGTGATTGAATTGATTTGAGCAACATTGTACTCATTAGCTGTAATTTTGTTAAAGTGGTCTATTTGACCTACTAAGGCAATTTCCATAGAAATCCTCCTGCTGTTTTAGTACGACCTGCAAGCACATTACAAATATTTCCTGCACTTGTGCCTGTAGCTTTACCTGCTTTGTTTAATGATGTATGACTGGCTATAAAAATACCCTCCTTACTGTATTGAAGAATTTGTGTAGTCTTAGGTTGAGTAGCGATAGAGTTTCTTAATTTCTTTTGGTTTGAAAGCTCTTGTTCATACTCAACACTTAAACCAACTTCTATGGCTCTTCTACGTATATTTATTGAGAGCCTGCTCAAACCAATAGCTAACTCCGATGCTAGTTGAGTTAAAGATAAACCATTTAAAAACTCTTGCAACATCTGCTCTAACTCTAAGTCTGTTAAGTTTTTGCGATGTACTTGGGTCATTGTGCCTATGTTATAGGCATGTTGTATGTTTTCTTCACGTGTACACCACTCAAGATTGTGTACTTTAGCATTAGTCCTATCTGCATCAATGTGGTTAACTTCAGGTTTGTTTAAAGGGTTTGGTATAAAAGCTTCAGCAACGAGTCTGTGAACATGAAGAGTTTTTCCTGTATTATTTTTCCAAAGGGATACTGTTAAATAACCTGTTTGAGTATTAGTGGTAATTGCCAATAATCTACCTTTAAACAATCTATCACATTGGTTTTTTACCTTTAGTACACGATCTACTGATCTAACCACACCTTGAGGATTTATTTCATACAATCCTTCATAGTTTTTGATTGGTACAAAACTCATAAAAAGTTGCTCCTGTATATTTGATATTTTGGTAGATAATAGTGTCATGCTCTGTAAAGTAGGTAGTAACCCCTTGAATGGTTACAGTAAAACACTGTGTATTATCTGACACCTGTTTAATGTCAGGTAATTTATCTTTAAAGTAAGCATAAGTTCTTAGCGCATGGCCGTCATAACCATCTGAATATACTTTTACTTTGTTTTTATCTTTAGTGAGAAGTGTGTTAATTTTATCTTCCAAGCTCGAAAAATCTGCACCTGCAAATAACATCCCTTTAGGTGCTTTAAAACATGACTTGATTAACTTACCAAACTCACTACCTGAAGGTATTTGTTGTAGGTTTGGCTTAGTGCATGACAGCCTGCCTGACATAGTACCATTCAAGTTAAAGTTAGCATGTAACCATGCCATATCGCCTTTAACAGTAGCTTCTTTAAAGCTTGGTATGAATGATGTAAGAATCTTATCTACCTTACTTAAACCAATGAGTGCAGTGATTACACCTTTGTACTCTTGGTTTGTAGTGTGGTTAATAAGTTTCTCTAAGCTATCTACACCAGTAGCAGGTTGTTTAGTGGCTGTGTAATCAATCACAGGTAAAGCCATAACTGTGTACAGTAGCTCAATAAGATGATTACCACTGTTAGGGTTAAACACTATATCAGCTACTTTATCCATACCATGTTGCTTAGTTTTAAGCTTGGCATTGATAGCAGTTAATGCTTTGTACTTGATAGTCTTTTCACAGGCTTGTACACATGAAGCATTACTTAATTGGTTTAAGTACTTAGATTGTAAGCCAAGTAATTCAGTTTCAACTTCATTAACTCTGCTCAAATCAATAGGCATACCTACTAATTCCATTTGAATCAAGATTTTTAAACTTGGCTTCATAATGGTGTCATAGATTTCTTTTTGATTATCCCTGAGCATTTGAGGGTAGTACTTATCATACACATACCAAGTACTGAGACAGTCAACTAAGTTGTACTCAAGTAGTTCTGCGCTAGGTATTAAACGTATATCTTTAATATCTTCTTTGGCATAGTTACCTGCATACTCATGCGCTAAGTCTTTAAGGCTTAGACTAATATCGACAGTGGTATTTAAAGCTAAGAATGCAATAACTTTAGTATCGTCAAAATGACGTGTCATTATTTCTAAGCCATACAACATACCCTTGTAATCAGTAGCATGTTCCATGAATAGATTAAGGATTTGTACCTTAATATCATAGGTAGCATTGTGAAATATCAGTTTACCTTGATACTTAATAAAGAACTGTCTAAGCATTCTTTTGATTGTTTGGTTTGGCTTCTGTACCCCGTAGTAATTTGGATTAGGTGTGCCAGTAACACGTTGAATATCCAAATAATCAATTAAGAATGAACCACCTTCATTTTTATTCCATGCAAAAGCAATAGAACCTAAACCTGCTTTAAAGAGGTTTAAGCTAAATGCTTCTATGTCACAAGTAAGGGTAGGGTGTTTATGTAACCCATTAAGGAATGCTTGTATTTGTTCATTGGTTTGAGGATAACAAGCATATTGAATGATGCCTGTGCCTAATGCCTTGTAGTTATTAGCCATAACACTGGTTAAGGTATGTAAGCTTAAATCAAGTTTAGGTGCTTGGTTTGGGTCATACATTAGTACCCCATGATTTATTCCAAGCATAACTTGCATGTACTCAAAACCAACAACACCACAGTTAAAGGTATAGCCAATATGACTGGTAGCTTTAGCTTGTTTAGCTAATACTTTAAAGTACTCCGCATCAGCACAGTAAATGTATTTAATGCCATACTTTTGAAGTACTGGTAATAGTTGCTTTAAGTAAGACTTAATACACTGGCTACTGACTTTCTTCTTGTCATAAGGCAAGTCAAAAGCAATAACTTGCTTAGCTTCCATACCTTGTGAAACCAATGGTCTAATGTAGTACTCATCCATTTTAGATTTATCAAAATGACTTTCTTTAATGAGAATAGCTACATCGTATGCTGACTGTTCAGCATCAAAGATATGAATACGCATCTATTAACCACCTGTCATGTTAAGCATTAAGCGTGTAATAAGAATCTCTTTGCCTATATGGTTATTACCAATATCAATACTGTAGCTAGGCTCTTTTACTGAACCTGTAATACCTTGTTGGTTTAAGAACCCATGTAAGCCTGTAGGTAAAGCAAAGTACAACTGAGAGGCTGTACTGCATTGGTTTAGCAAGCAACGAATATAACTAGAGATGTAACCCCAATCTTCTAGGTACTTTGTTGTAGTGTCTAAGTAAGACTGCATAGGTTCATATAGAGAACTATGTAAAGGTTTAACCCTATGCTTAAACTTAGGCTCTACTGCTGTATAGCGTATGTAGCCTGTGCCTCTAAAATAGAATCCTACTTCAGAGGCGGGTCTTAATTTAGCTTGGTCTTCATAAATAACAGCTAAAGCTTTTGCTAGTTGTTCTTGTAACTCCCCAAAAAGGTATAGTTTAAGGGTATTTAAAAAGCTGATTTTATCTAACATAAGTCACCTGTGAATATCACTTGGTACTTAGCCCTAGACATTGCTACATAAAGTAACCTTGCAAGTTGTATAGGGTCTTTATGTACCATTGGTTTAAAGTCTGTTAAGTCAATGAATACCTTGTCATAGGTAGAGCCTTGCGCTTTATTGACAGTAGAAGCATAGGTAGCCCTGAGGTCTGCCCATTCGTCCATGATTGTTTGAACATCTTTGGTTTGACCTTCTTTAATAGCCTTATTCTTAGCACGGGTGTAGTCGGATATTTTATTAGGTACGAAAACATGAACACGCGCACCTGAAGCTATCTGTACCATGTAAACATGACCTGCATATCCAAGTGAGTTAGCTGTGTTTACTGCGATTATTTCTACTTCGGCATCTGTTTTAAGGTGTAAACCAACGGCATGGTTATTAGTAACAATGTCACCTGTAGCAAATTCAGTTCTTTGGTTTATGCTTTGAAAGATAAGGCTGTTGTATTTACCTACAGTCTTATTTCTCCAAGCCAATACCTTAGACATACCTGTGTGCCATGAAGAGTTGAACTCTTTAAGGAGCATCTGCTCAAAGGTGTTGGCATCTACCAACTGAATAAAGTTACAGGTAGCTACTTTAGGGAATTTAGGTGTAGCACCTGAGATGTATGCTCTAAACTCATTGAGTAATGCTGTGAGGGGATGCTCTTTAGCTTGTCTTACTGTTTCAGTTAAAGCATAAGAGCTGTATTGTGTTTGCTTAAAGACAGGTGAGTGGTTTAACCCTACAGGTGTTAACTGTGTAGGGTCTCCCATGAATATAACTTTAGAATTATTGATAATGCTTTTTTCAATGAAACCAAGCATTTGATAATCAACAAAGTTAGCTTCATCAATAACTACAATAGACTGTTCAATAACATCTGCTGATTTATCTTGAACAGTAAATGTAGCACCTGTCTTATAATCACTACGTACTCTTAAACCAAGTAATGAATGGAGGGTGCGTACATCTTCGCCTTGTACTGCACATCTTAGGCTTTGTACTGCTTTGTTTGTCGTAGCGGTGTATATCCATTGATGTGGCTTACTGCCTCCTGTTACTTTGTTCATCTGAGAGATGTACTGATGGTAGGCATACTGTACATGTTGAATCAGGAATGTTTTACCTACCCCTGCAAAGCCTGATAGGACAAAGTATTTTTCACTGGAGATTAAAAAGCCAAGCAATTCCTGCTTGGCTTTCTCTTGGTCTTGGGTAAGCATTTAAGTACCTATTTACTTAAGTAAATTTAATATGAACAACTGTACCAAAAGGTGCTTTAAAGCTTTCATTGTCGTAGATAACCCATACAACAGGTTGTTTAGGTTTAGTTAAGATACGGGAATTAAAATAACCATCGGTAAGGACAATAAGAGCTTGAGCTTTGTTTTTGATAAACTCTTGAATAGCATATTCGGGCGATGTACCACCACCACCTTTAAAGGGTAGTTTGATAATGTCACGTACATTCCGTACAACATTACTGCCTTGTAACGCATGGTCAAATTGATATACGCCAATTTCAGTAGGATTTAGTATCCTAAGTACACCATGCACTTCGGACACGAATTGATTGAACTGGTCTGCTGTGATTGAACCTGATGTATCAATAGCAAAATCTACTCTACCTAAATTCACTGAATGAAGCTTAGGTAAATAGTTGGGTAAGTATTTCCTGTTTGGTTTAGTCCATGAGTAATCAGCTTTATTAACATCAGAAAAGAATCTTGCTAATACAGCTTTCCAATTTACTTTTGGTTTAGATAACTCTTCCAAAGTACGTTTGATATGTGAGGGGATAGAGCCTGATTGCTTACTCATTTCAGCCATCATAGCTGCTGTAGCTACCTTAGACATTACTTCCTGTTCTATGGCTTTAATCTGCTCTTCAGTGAAGCTTTTAGATGGATTACCTCCATTAGTACCTTCACCTTTATCGCCTGTAGGGGAGAGTAAATCAGGCATACTGCACTTAGGTTGTTGTGGTTGTTGTAAGAGCTTTTCATAGACTTCTTCAGCAGACTGTCCTGCGTACTGAGGGTCATATAAAACACCCTTAATAAATGTAAAGTTACGTTGTTTTAACTCATAGTTAATGACGTAATCACAAGCAATATTGAATAGGTCGTGGTCTCTACTACCTTTACGGATAGGGTGTAGGTAAGCAATATGAAGTGTCTCATGGGCTAATAAAAAGATACGTTCTGCTTCGGTTAAACCAAAGAAGAAATCTTTATTGATGTATAGCTTTCTACCATCTGTACCTGCTGTTGGCACTTGGTTAGTAATAACTACCTCTAAGCTAGTGCATAGGGTAGAGAAGAATACTGTATCAGGTAGCATCATCATTCCAATCTTGGCTTTAGACAGTGCTTTCTCAATGGTGATTTGAGGTGTAACTGATGAAGTCATAAAGGTTATCCTGTTATGTCTAAAAGAAGTTTAATACGGTTAAGTTCTTGTTGTTCTTTCCAATTAAATGGAGGTAGGTGTTTGGCGGTATCGCTCACATAAGTTGTAGTGTCTAAGTTCTGCTCTAAGTATTTAGCGTAATGATTTGTACAATTGAGGTAATCTATTAAGCGTACTCTGAGTGAGTAGACTCTTTTGGTGCATTTTAGATTTACAAGTATGTCGTGCATATCTATGCCTTGAAATCCTTGTGCACCTTTTAGTAAGTCTTCAGGCACATTCCAAGTTACTTCAGAGTGGTAGTCATGGTCTATGACTGTCAGTTGGTCTAGTAATCCTGAGTTACGTTGTCTTACTAATTTAAGAAATACAGGTACATGCTCGTGTAAGCACTCTAAAGTAAACATGGTAATTACTCAGTAACTTTAAGAAGCAGAGCAACGCGGTAGCGTTCAAGTTGCTCTGATAAATTAAAGGAGATACTCAACTGATCTACTTGAGTATTAGAAAAGAATTGATGCTTATGCACATACTCAGGGGTGTAATAAAGACAGCTAAACCCTGTATCTCTTCCCCACACTACAGGTGTATCAGTAAGTCTTAGAAACTCTTCAATAGGGATATTAACTAAATTTAATTCTCTGTTGTTAAAAGAACTAAATCCTTTTAAACAGGTTATGTAAGTCCACCCATTAGTGCTACTTATACCAAAAGTACTATCAATACTTACGTTATTACTAAGCCATTTATTTATTATTAAATCCTTATGGGATGTTAATAATTGCAGTATGAACATAATAACTAACCTGTTATTTTAAGTAATTTACTTACTTGGTGTCTTTGAAACTGTAACTTCCAGTTTATTGGTTTAGGTAGAAGTAAGCTTTTAGGGTTATCTAGTACATTGTCTTTATTGTATAAAATAAGCACAGGATTATCTGTGTTATAGTATTTAACACTTAGAGGTATTTTTAAACGTATTAGTGAAAGTACCGTAAAGTTATAAGGAGCTGACATAATAACTTCTGAATGGTACTTATATGTTTTATTACACTTTAAACCCATTTCATTAAAATAATGAACATGCTCATTTAAGCATTTAATAACACATAACATTTTTATAAACCAAAGCACTTACTTGTTTAAGTAAGTGCTTATTATTGTTATTTAATATCAAGCCAAAGAAGAAACATTAAGCAGCATAGGGCATGTGCTAAGTGAGATTCACCAGTTTCAGGGTCTTTGGTTTCACCATAGTACCAAGCCTGTATATGACGCATAGCTGCATCGTAATATCTATCACGAGCATTAGGTACTTGCTGCCAGTTGTCTTTACTGTACTTGTTTGCACCAAACTCTAAGATGCTAAGTACTTTTTCAAGCACACCTTTAGGGAGTAGTGAATAACGTACTTTACCTGTATCGTGCTTAGTACCTATTTCTTTTGGTTTGGTACTGGTAGGGTTAACCCATACTTTATGGTAGTAGTCAATCACATCTTTTAAGGTATGCCAGTTAGTAATAGCTATAAACCCGAAATCATAATTTACATAGCTATAAACTTTATTATTCCTTTCTTGGAAGAATAAATAATTTTCATCTTTAGTATTTACCATCAGATGTGTACCTTCAGGTATTAGCAATCCATCAGGTATTTCAGTTTGGTATTTTGTCATTTTGGTTTCCTAATGTTATAAATTACCACCATCAATGCTCATACAAGCATGACCACGTTCACCAACTGCATAAGCAGTTGAGTTATTAAGTAGTGCTTTAAGCTTTTCATTTTCAGCATTAGCATTGGTTAGTTTTCTATTTAAGTCATGGATAGTTCTCATGGCTTGTTCAAGGTCAAGTGTTAATCTTTGGTTTTCTTCAACGTACTGTTCAAGGTGAGATTGAGGCATTATCAGTACTCCAGAGTAGTTGCAGTGCTTTAGTTTTATATGTTTCAACATCTTTACGTATTTCACGTAAGGTATGCCCAAACAAATCAAACCTATAACGTACTTGGTTTTCATTTACATCAAAGCCAAGCTCTTTAGTTAAAAACCGTGCAATAGCTTTTAAGGTAAGTTTAGGGCTATGTAATGCACACCACATAATGACCCTGCTTTCATGTTCTTGGGTATAAGATGTACGCCTAAAGTACAAACCATAAAGATTAGCTAATCTTATGAGTTTCCTAGAGTCGATACAGAGAGTGTCACATACTTCTTTAAAAGTAAGGTGTGTGTACTTCTCAAGAGTTTCCTTACTTATTTCTTGGTTTCTTACAGGTATTTTAAGAGCTTTGTCTAAGGGTATCCCTAAACGCAATCTGTACTCTAACCCTGATATAGTGAGTCCATGTGTTTCTGCTAACACCCTTAAAGATTTAGCATACTTAGGTTTCCTACCTCGCATAGTTACCTCATAAAAAGAGGGCAGTTAAGCCCTCTTAATTAAGTTTATGGTTTAGATTTCACAATGCCCTGCAACACACGCTAATGTTTGCGAGGAGACTGTTTCATCTTCCTTTTCAAACATTGGTAGCATTGACCAATCAATGACAGGTGAAGGGTTATCTTTAATCCATTGGTTTAAAGATTCTTCAGTCATGTCTTGGTAAGGTGCTTGTTGGTAAGTATGATCACTGTGAGGTAAGAAGCTAATACCACTAACTTCATCAAAGTGTTCATATACCCATGCACCCACAGATACCCATTCATCTTCTTTAACTGTAATAGTTACGCTTGGTTTATGTTCACACCAGTTACGCTGATAGATAAGCCAAAGCTCTAATTGCTCTAAGGCAGTCATATCGTTACGGGTGACACAACCTTGAGGTGCTACTTGAGGGAATGAGACCACAGCAGTACTATCAGGACGCATTACATCATCTTCTATAGGAATACCCTGATGCTTGAGTAAGGCATATACAGGGTCTTTCTTGTCGATGCGTACAGTGCGTATATAGTGACTATTATGACGAGCATGAATACCTGATGCTGTATCACATAACTGAGATACAGTACCACTAGGTTTAACACAGGTAATTGCAGCACTTGGTTTAATACCAAGCAATTCAGCTACCTGTTTGTTTACTTCAACTGCAATAGAGCGTAGATGCTCAAGCATTTGTTCTAAATACCCAGTGTGGTATTGACCTGATGTAATGAGGTTATCCATGATACCTGTCATAGATACACCTAATAATGCTTCTTCTTCTGTGTTCTTAGTCCATGTCTCTGATAGGAAGTTGAACTTAGTTAATGAAGCTTGGAATGTACCTAAGATAGTAGCAATACGCACTTTTTCAGAGAGGGTGTTAATGTCGTCATCTACACGTACAATCACTTCAGTAAGGTTGCAAAATTGCTTATCACGTAAAATAATTTCAGATTGGCCTGTGACAATACCATTAAAAGTACCTGTATGATTTTTAGGTTCATCAAAGCAGAAATGCTCTTCAGGCTCTAAAGACTTTACAGATGCAACAGTAATATATCGGCTTGCACATCTCTGTGGTTGGTCAGTATGCCATTCTAATCTTTCAGTTTTTAAACCAAGTTTCCCTAGTCTCCAAACATCCATATTACCTATAAGTAACCGATGTACTGCTTGGCATGGATATTCTTTTGAACCTCCTTTACCATCAGGCATAGCACGGTTCTCAGCATCATGTGCATTAACTACTTTGGCTTGAACACCTAAAGTAGTAAGCATTAGACGAAGATTTAAAAGAAAATCTTTATCTACTGAGGCGATTTGAAAACCATTACCATTCTTATCGGAAGTAACACAACCATCTGCATCTAATAAACCTGCTAACCAGTTTAAGCGGTAGGTTAATGTACCATTAACAGGCACAAAAGATTTAGACAACAGTTGTCCATGCTTCCATGTGCAACGTGCTACAGATACAGATGAATGGTCTTCACTAAACGTACCTACTAAGCGTGATTTGCATACATACTTAGGCTCATAAACCCATGAGTAGTTCAGGTCTGTATTACCATCACCACTATAGAAACCCTGACTATAAGCATCGGTAGAGTACTCTTCACCTGCTGTAATAACAGGCATACTGTACTTAAACAGCTTGTCACCGATAACTAAGTCTTTGGCTTCTACACGCTTTTCACTGGGTAAACGTGTGTGCTTTTCTGTGTCACGTAATACAAACTTATGGTTATGGGTACATTTTAAAGAGACACCATTTGACAATGTGATTTCTAAAGTAGGGTGAATACCTACAGAGAAAGGCACTACAGTAGAAAACTCATTACCATTCCATACATTAGTATTTTTACCAACTAACTCAATAATAGGTAAGTGACCATAATCAGTTAATACAAGGGTATCACCTGACAGGCAGCAGGGATTTGTGCCATAGGAGAACGTAGTAGCACGTCTGCCATACTTAGCTGCTTGGTTTTGTGCAGCTACACGATTAAAAATACCACGTTCACCTGATTTAGATTTTACTAATGCTAACCACTCTTCCATGAAGATTTCAGCACTTGGCTTTTCAGTATAGGCAACACTGTTATTAGCTAACCCACGTTGAGGGTTATCTTGCCACCATTGACCACTCTTAGCATCACGCATACGATGGTCTGATAGGTTGGATAGGCTAATCAATGCAGAGCGTCTTACACCACCTACAACTACAATTTCACCTACCATACACATAATGTCATGCACATCAATAGAAGTGAGTTTTTTGCCTAATGAATGCTTAAACTTATTAATGGTAAATTCAAATAACTTTTGTAAGGGTTTAGAACCACTAGCCCTACCGCCAAAGGTTTTAAGCCTTGCACCTTGAGGGCGTAGCTTAGAGTAGTCAATTTGTGGAATGTCGCCCGTGTATAGGGCTGATAAGAGTTTTGCATAAGCTTTAGCCCAACCTTCTTTAGAATCACCCACTACAATCACATCATCTGATGGTTGTAAGGACTCAGGCACTACAGGAAGTTTAGCAACTTCTTGACGTTCACAACTGAAGCCAGCACCTGTACCACACATAAGAATGTAGAGTGCTTCAGCAAATGCTCTTTTGTTATTGATAGCAATGTATGAACAGTTGAATCCAGCTATATTTTCACGCTTTAATGCTTCACCTGCGGTCATTAATGCTCGCATTGAAGGCATGACTTGCATAGCTAAAATAGCTTGTTTGGCTTCATCTAATAAGGCTTGAAGTTCAGGGGTATTAGCACGTTCTTGTTTAAAGAAGTTAATATAACGGTCAACAGTTTCTTCCCAAGTTTCTCTACGCTTTTCTGTTTCAAGCCAACGAGCATAACGAGTTTGATGAATGAACTGTTGATAAGGTGACATTGTTGTAGTCATTGTTATTACCTAAGTACTTAAGTAAGTACTAAGCAATAACAAAGTACTTACTTAATAGAGGGGAGGTTATAGGTCTGATTGTTTGATGAACACACCATCAATCATTTGACCCTTACGGTCTTTGATTTCTGAATAAGCAAAGTCTAAGCACTCTGCTAATGTAAAACCAAATTGGATTGCAATGCTGCTTAAGTGATCTACTAGACGCTTTAAATAGCCGCCTTTGTAGTTAGTAGAGGTGTTATCACCACTTAACCAACACAGCTCATTAGAGACGAAGTATAGGCATGTATGTGGCTTATGCTCAGCATACGCAGCAATACTATCAAATAGGTTGTAAAACACTAGATTAGTTAGTGTGTTATCACGGTCAGCAATATTCTCAAGCATGATACATACTACAAGCATATCACCAATGCTATCTTTAATAATGTCACGTTTCTTCTTAGCAATACCCATTGCTAATTCACCTGCTTCTTCAAATAGCTTAACCCATTGACCTGTGTAGGTTGCACCATTAGCACTAAAGAAGTTACGGTCTTTACCCCATTGAGTAACTAAAGCATGTAGCTGCTGAAGTTCGTTAAATTTCTGCATTACTGGTTCTGTCCTATAATTAAGTACGTACTTACTTAAGAGCTACCCTAGCTCTCTCCATTGCCAAGTACATAGCAGTAGGAGTATCAATCTTACCTTGAAGAAAGGCTATGATTAAATCTTGGTTTGGTAATTCTTCTGATACCCATTCTTCGATGGTTTTAGCTTCACCTAAACCATAAAGTCTAAGGTTAAACCTGTGTACCTGTAAAGCTTCTATAATCGCATTACCTGCTTGTACCATGTAAGGTGTTGGGGTAGTTACCTCAGTATTAGTAATACTAGATGCTGCACTAATAAATAAGTGAGCATTACTGGGATTACGTAATAGGTGATACTTTATTTGGTTTACTATTGATTGAGCATTACTCATGTTAACTACCTTTACAGAGACACACTAAATCAAGTTCTTTATTACGCTTAAGCTCACCAAAGTTAAAGGTATAAGCTTCATGTTTTAAAGAACATACTACTGATAAGGTAGGGTCAGTGTTTTCAGTGAGTATTGCACCAAAACCTACAATAGCTAATACAGATAAAAAGATGTAAAAAGGTAAATCTTTCATAGTTGATAACCTTTAGATAATAAACCATTCAAATGAGCAATAGTTCCATAGCTCATTACAGCTTTAGAAGCTAATTGACGGGTAGTAGGTACACGCTCTTCAATTGGAGGTAAGAAACCATAAGCAACAGGTAGCAGTTCTTTTAATGTTTCAGCATTAGGAATAGCCCGTAACTGTGCTTTAAGTTTATGATATAACTCAGTAATGTCATTAATTACTTGGTTTAGCTTTTGCTGTAGTAGGGCATACTCATCCATAATACTTTGATAGTTGCTTCTGTCATCCTCACTGAATTGAGGCATAGATAACACACGGGCAATGTGTGTAAAACACCCTGTATTAAAAGAAGGTAAAGAAGCTGTAAGTGAGGTGGATAGTAGTACTGATTGAGCATACGGCTGATTTGGGAACTCTTCCCTTTTACCCACGTAAGTATGGTAATAGCCAAAAGAAGTAAGATAACTAGAGGGCTGCTTCATATTGGCAGTGATAAAAGCCTCTTTAAGAACTTTAGCTATAGCAGTGTAAGTAGTTTTATTATGTGCCTCTGAATCGTTAGAAAAGTAATCATCTTTAACTAATATACTTTTTTGAAAGCTAAAGCTACATACTGAGCTAATAAGTGACTTATCTGAAAGTTGTTTGCACTTTTCATATTCTAAGCCCGTAAGTACAGTAATAAAGTTTGTATACCAGTTAATAAACTTGGTATTAATAACTTCATACTCTTTATCAATTTTCTGCAATGCAGGGTGGAATGTTTTATTCAAACATTTAGACAAAATAATGTCACGCTCACGATTGAGCAATTTACGTTTAGCCATGATTAATTTCTCTTTGATGCTAAGAAAGCGCAAGAGTGTTTGGCGAAGCCAAACATCTTAGAGGAAGTGTTAAAGACTTTGAGGGGTAATAAAACTAGAGACTATCTAGTAGGGCATAGTTTAAATGAGACTTCAGGACAGAACATAGGTTGTTGACCTGCACACCCTACAAAAAACAAAATAATAGAGGCAATAACCAAACCATAAATGAAGAGTTTTAGTTGTATCATTTTTTTACCTTTGGTTTCAATGGCAAGGTCAATGACCATGCGTGGAGTTGATATGCACAGTACATGTTCTGATACTGTGTACCGTGCATAATGGGTTTAGGCATTGGATTGTGGTAATCCTTTTCTTGTTGCCATCTATTAAAGCTACGTGAACTTCTTTTAAAGATTTCCTCTAAGTCAGAAGTCTTTAAAGTAGGCTCACTTAATAGTGCTTCACTTAATGCCATCCCTTTGTATTTACTCATTACTGTACCTGTCTAAGTAGATAAGTACTTAAGTATATAGGTACGACATAACAAGTCAACTATGAGAAAGTACTCATCGCTGTTTTCACTATCCACGCTTTAAAGTCTTTTGACTCATCTAATAGCTTAGGGTGACGCATACGTATTTCACGTGTAGTGACTACTTTAAGCTCATCAGTGAATCTGTCTAAGTATTTACATACTTGACCTGCATTAGTGGTAGCAATGTTATGTGCAACCATACCCATGATAGCCCACTGTACCCCTAACTCTGTAGGCATCACTGTACCTTCAGGGTTAGCTACAATAGCTTCAAATTTAGGTAACTTAGACTCTAACTCCAAGAAAGTCATAAACTCTCTTGCAACACCTTCACCAATTAATGAAGCCAATACAGCTAAGTGTATTTCTTTCATTGGTTTATCTTTGATGATTTTACTTAGCATGTGCCAAGTTCTTGGTGAGCTGTAAGGGTCAGTTGCATCAGCTCTAAACTGATATAAGTAGTTTGGTTTGAAGTTCAAGAATGAGGTAATACGGTAATCAATACCTTCTGTTACTGCCCATTCCATCCAATCTTTATGGCTTAGCTCAAGCTCAAACATACTGAATCGAGAGATGAGTGCAGTACTCATTGGATTGACAATAGCACCATCATCTTCTTTATTGCCTGCTGCAATGATGATGACTTTAGGGTGTAACTTATGCTGTCCTACTTTACGGTCAAGGATTAGCTTATAACTTGCACTTTGGGTTGCTATAGATGCTGATGAGAACTCATCAAGCATAAGTAAAAACCCTTTGTACCCATCAGGTATCTTGTCTTCTTCTGTGGGGAATGTTGTAAGAGGGTAATACTTAGCTTTACCAAGTGCTTGGTCAAAGTAAGGGAATCCACCTATTTCAGTAGGGTCACACTCTGCTAACCGTACATCAATCAATAGTAAACCAAACTTATCAGCAATCTCTTGTGCAAGGGAGGATTTACCCAATGCAGGACTACCACGAATGTAAGGCACTACACCTGCTTTAAGCACCGAAGGTAATACAGCACTTAATTCTTTATATGACATAGGAATCATTTTGGTTTACACCTTTAATCAAGTAATTCGGATAAAGCTTCGTTAACAGCCTGGGTATATAAATGGATAACTTCATTTTTACCCCAAGAGTTTTTAGCACTTAATTTTTCATTGAAGATTTCTTCAATACGTTTAAGCAGCTTCTTATTCATTTTGATTTCACTTCCTGAATAATGGCATTTTGTAAGGTATAAATTAAAGCTAATGCTTCATTCTTATTACCTACACGAATTAAAGCCAAGAGATGATTCTTGGCTTTATCAATGGATGGTGTGGGGTAGAGTAGGTTCTTTAACATTGCAACCCCTTACGTAATACATCACGTAACTGCTGCACAGTGTCTATGTGCATGGCTTTGATTGTGTCAAGCAAGCTACGTTCTTTGTGAGTGACTTCAGTACTGAACTCACATAAACCAAACTCATAAAGAGACCGTCTGATGGTTGTAGTACTTACAGCGTACATTACGCCTAAGTCACTCTGAGAGTACTCACCAGTACGGTAGAGATCAGCAATTTCTTGTTTTTGGTTAGGGTTAAGTAATTCACGTTTTGGCATGGTTTTTACCTGCTTAGTGTTAAGGTTGGGTATAGTATAAAAGTCAAAAAATATGGCTTTTAGGGTTAAGGTGTAGAGGTTTTGAGGTTTACCTAGAAACTATAGGTGTATGTATCTAGGTTATTTGATATTAAGAGGTAAGTTGAAAAGTTAACTTTAGTTACCACCAAGAGTCATAACAGACTGTGTAGCCATCATTGATGTAATGCCGAGCTTCTTTAATAAAGTTAAGTACACTAGCGTATTCATCTTTATGTACAGGTTCTTGAGAACCAAAGAAGAAACCTGTTGTTGGTTTTAATTCTTGGTTTTTGCATGTGGTTTCTAAGGCTTGTAAATCTTCTAAAGTAAGTGGGATTTTTTTACAGTTAAACTCTTCTGTACCTCCTTTCTTTCGGTAAAGCTCTTCCATCCAACCGTGAAGTGCATTGAACTTACGCCAGTAGTTCAATTCAATAACTTCGCTGAAAGTGTTGTAGTCACCATCTGCATCTTCTTCACCTAAGATGATGGCATGTGGATCTTCAGGGTGCTGCTTCACTTCTTTAGCAGCATAAGCATATGAATCTAGTCCCATTGGTTTATCTCCTCTATTTTAAGTTGACCTTTGTATAATTTCAGTGGGAAGTATTCTTTGGTTTAGAGCGTAAGCAGTAACAATTGCTTCGTCATGCTCTAAACCAAAATCACTCCAAACTGCTTTAAGAATTTCAGTAGCAATCTTTTGACTGTCTCTCTGTTTTACTGCATCAACTAAAGCAATGTTGTTGCAAATGTTATCAGGCAATTCTGTGTACTCACTGCCCTCTGCTACGGCTATAGTCCCCAAGTGAATGTAGTTATTTGTTTTAGATGGGAAGTCAGCAATAGGTATTCCTGCTACTTTAGCTAATACTTTCGTATTCAAGTTCATTGGTTTATCTCCTGTAGTTAATAATGACAACCACAGGAGCGCGAAGCGCAGGTAACTTATTAAACCAATAAAAAAAAATAGAGACTACCCGAAGGTAGCCTCTAAATGATTAACAAATACCGTAATTACTATTACGAATCAGTGATGCAAGATTAGGGTTAATCTTCTTAAAGGTACAGTCTTCTCCTATTATCTGAGTTAATAGGTGGTTTAACAAAGTAGATTCAGCTATTTCGCTTAAGATTTCTTTGTACCAGTAACGAAGTCTATTGCAGTTGCCTGCTAGAGTAGCAAACGAGTCATGTACAGTAATCACTTCAAAGGGTTCATGCTGTAGCATGGTCTCTAAAGTGAGTAGCATCTTACGCAACATATCGTGAGGTAGTTGGTGTACTACCTTTTCAATGTGTTGAATACACACTATGTCTGCTAGTCCTGTTTTGATATACAGATGAATAGGCATGACTGCTTCTTCAACTACGTGTTCAGGTGCTACATATTCAGTAGCTAACGCTTCTTTAATCGAGTTAATAGCTTTCTTAACTTGTTTAACATTGTAGTTACAGCGTCTTACAAGAGTGCGAAGCACAAAGCTATCTACCGAATGAACGCAATTTGCGGTGAGGGATAAACCAAACTCTATTGGTTTATTTACCCAAGTCTGCACACTCATTGTATAGTTAAGTTCCTCAATCTTAACTCTATCAGTAATACTTTCCATGACTGGGATATAAGCATTGAAACCATCAGGTAATACCCAATGGTTGTATTCTTTAGTGCTGTCCCAAGCACTGAGCAATATGCGTAGTAGTGCATAAGCACCTTTACATTTAGTACTTAACACGTCATAGAATGCTTTATAGGCAGGTGTATCTTTACCAAATATTTCTATTGGTTTAGCCATACTGCCGTAGAGAGAGGTCATAAGTGCCCGCTTCGCATCAGCTCTAGGTACTTCAATATCTTCATCAAGTAACTGATTCATATACTCAGTTACCTTTGAATAAGCATCCATACGCTTATTAGGGTCTATTAAACCCGTCATGTAAGCACCTGATTCACAACCAGTTAATACACTCATCAACTGAAGACCCGATGCACACGAATCTAGTGCTACAGTGTGGCCTGTAGGTAAGCCTTTGAGTGCTTTACGGAAGTGATTAACAGATTTGACATAGAGAGGTTTATCTTCGGCTTTATCAGCTAAAGCTTCTAATACTTCTTGGTTTGACTTAACCCATTGAATGCGGTCTTCAAACTCCATTTTATCTAGGCCGTAATTATTAGCTACATCAATAGCCATGTACTGAATAGCTGTGTATTGCTTGAACATAATGAGTACCCCATAAATGAAAAAACCAAGCTAAGTGCTTGGTTTATTGAAAGAATTTAGTTGCTTGCTTAGGCTTCTTTTGCTAATTCAATAGCAATATAGTGCTGTTTAGCTAAGGTTAAGATAGCAATGTCTTTCTCTGCTTGTTTGATTTCAGCTTGAAGTTTGTCCCACATACATGTGTATGTTTGTGGGCAAATGCTAAGGGTATCTTTAGCAGATGCTAATGTATCCTTTTCATAAGCTAAGCGTTCTTCCACATCACAAGCTCGCATGGGTTCTACACGTTGCTCCACTAAGCAGCCATCAATTACTACAAACTTTTGATTAGCTTGTTCTAAACTAAGCATGGCATAGTCATAGCTACCATGACCTACTTTGACACGTGCTGGGTATAACATAATACAGTCCTCAAGATAATAGTTCACCATACGCTCTGTATTGCATTACAAGAGCGTGTAGTGGATTGGGTGTAGGGTAAGTTAGGGTAAGAGGTTATAGGCTTGTATAGAGCCTAGCGTGAGCTACTTCTTTCTTTTTCTATACGTTCAATCAAAAGTCTAATACTCGACCTACGGTATAGTCTCTTAGGTGTAAGGTAATTAGAATCAAGGTATATGATTAGCTCCCCAATAACATATACGAATAATCCTGCCGCTATGTATAAACATACAATAAGTAATGCTTCATTTGTCATGTTGGTACTCCCATAGTTACCAAGTATCTAAACCAGTAACTATTTCTTTCTTAGCTAAGTTAATCATTGCCTTTTTGAACGAAGAACCTTGGGGTGAGATATGATAACCACTGGTATAGATTCTACCTCGCTTATCTACCTTGTTTTGAAGGTAGAACTTATTACCATGATAGAGCATAAGTGTCTGTATCTTATAGCACTCTTCTTGGTAATCGTCCCACGTATCCAGTATTTGCTTTAACTTCTTTTCAGCGTCAAAGCGTGATAGGTATTTATCTTTAGCTGCTGCATTCTCCTGTAATTTCTCAATGGTAATTTCAAGAGGGTCTTCACTTAGGTTACTGATTAAATCAGTATCCAATTCATATTCATTAGCATTCAAGATGTTAAGCACATCTAAGCATATATCATCATCGTGATGGTTCTCGTAGTAACCTAAGATAAGGCTTTCACCCCGTTGAGTGATATAACCACTATCACGGTTACTACGTACTGTTCTTGGTTTAATAATCATAGGTGGAAGATAGAACGCATTGTAAGCGTATCTAAGTACCTCTTCATCTAAACCAATACGAGAAATAACTTCACGTTCATTGTCTTTATTCCTACGTATATCAAACAAATCAGTATCAGATAACATAGCAATGACTTCAGCCATAGTTTGTATCGCATCTACTTTATCAACCATCTTTAAATGACTAATACACATGGATGCTATGGATACTAATTTCATTGGTTTAGAGCAATGCAATGCAACTAATGCAACTGTATGTTCTACCAATTCATTGATGTCTAGTTGCTGTAAAGCCAACAGTCTTAAAGACTTATCTATCCCATGATTCTCATTAAACCAAGAGTAAAGAATCTCTACACCCTTGTTTAGTTTATTGACGATTGATTCACATGTAAGCAAGTCATCTATAGCTTTCTGTATGATGAACTTCTTACTGAATGTCTCTTCAATCTTCTGTTGTAGAAGATAACGATAACGTGTTGTTGTCATTACAGTCTCCTGTTAGCTTTAAATAAGCTAGTTGTTTAAGGATTGATAATGTGAGAGGTAGGTGGTTAATAGGACTTACGCATGAACCTATGAGTAAGGGTTCATACTCTGTTTTTAGGTACACATAATCGTATGAGAATATGTATTCAGACCATGTATCACTGTGAGTGCTACCGTCTAATTGGTCATTGAGTGAGTACCATTTAGGTAACTCTTCTTTCGGTATATCTGAAGTTTTAATACAGTAAGTAGGCATAGTTACTGTCTCTTATTTAAAGTAAACCAAGTATTTAGTTACTTGGTTTACATAGGTTATTTAGAAGGATACCAAGCACTACAATGGGTATGTATTGTCTCGGTATAACCTTGCTTCTGTAGGTGTTGAGCTACTTGTCTTTCTCCTACGTTATAGCTTCGATTACGGTTGTATGGGTTATCGGTGAGTAGGGTTACTCGTGCTTGTATAGCTAGATTTATCTCCCTAAAATCAGGGTTTAATCTACCTGCACGATTACCCTCTGCACTGATGAACACAATGTCTGCATCTTCGTCATACACACCACAATTAGCCATGTCTCCATAGTCTTTGCGGTACTGGTTTGTCGATGATGTAGGACTACCAATACCTATAAACTTATTGGCTTGGTCTGCTTTCTTTTGGTCTTTGAAAGCATGATGAGTTTTAATAGTTAGCTGTACCATTTATCTCTCCTTATACAAGTAAAACAATAACCTGCTACGTACACTTCGCTACGCTAAAGCTTCGCTCGTGTACTTCACAGGTTATTGTTTTACATAGTTATAATGCTTCAATTTTGAGTAAGTACTCATTGACTTCTTCTTCAGTGAGATAACCCAATACATCATCTGTTAATGGTGTGTCATAGGTAATTTCATTGTTGTGAAGCACAGCTAATTCATAGGGAGCATTTTCACTTGAGTAGGCATTCTGACCCGTAATAATGCTTGCACCATAACCATTAGGGAATGTATGGGTAGCTATGGTGTCATACCCTAGAGATGGGTGTGCTCTAAAACCTAGTTCTGATAGTTTCATGGTATTTACTCTTTATTTAGGTGATGAGTAGGTTTCATCATTATGTAGTTCTTTACTACACTGGGTAGGGAAATAACATGCTAATGAAACCCATAAGATGATTGTTGTAGTCTTATAAATCATTGCTTTAACTCTGTAATGCTAATGATTTTAATACCTGCTTCATGTGCTTCAGTGATTGCATCTTTTAAGTTAGATGCGTAGATAGTGATTACTTGGAACTCATTGCTGATGATTTGATACATGGTAGATACCTCAAGATTTAGTTAATGGCAGGAAGAATGCCAATAGCCGTAGTGTCTTGAGATGACGTGACGGAGTAGCGAAGGAAGAATGGCGAGAGAGGAGAAGAAGCGAGGTACGAGCTTACTTAAGGTGTATGTATTACTATCTAAATTACTGTCTAATAAACTTATCTTATAAATAAAAAATAAACCCTAACACCTTTCGGCATTAGGGTTATTGGTTTACTAAGCTTTGTTAGCAGCTTTGAAAGCATCAACAGTGGTGCTACTAATTTCAACCACATCATTGATTTTACTAACAACAGCAGATGTCATTTTATTACGGATAAAGTTAGCAACATCTTCACCATTAAATGCTTCTGCAATTTGAGCATGAAAGGCATTATTTTTGGTAAATAACGATACCGTTAAATTACCAAATTCAGTTTCAATCACAACTTTGTGGGTTGGTTGATTTTTAGAACCAGTAGCTTGGTCAGCAGTATATTCACGTGCCATGATGTATTACCTCAATAGATTTAAGTTATGACGATACCTTGCATTTTACAAGTTCGCCAATAGCTATACGGGCTTGAGATGACATAAGCCACAGAGTAGGAAGGACGACATACATTAAGGACAAGGAAGCTTGAGATAATGTAAGCCAAGACACAGGTGTATGACTAAAGATATAAGATATAAGTAGTGATAGTTATAAGGGAAGTATATGGGAATAAAGGTAAAAATACGTTATGTTGTAACATTAAAGAAATAAATTAAGTATTAAATTTTAATAGATTTTAACTATTAATGGGTTAATGTTATAGCTAAAAGCTAAGGTAATAGTAAGGGTAGGTAAGACATGGATACCTCTCTTAGTAATCGTACTGTCTTAAGCTTGTGTAATTGTGTAATGCTTTTATGTGTATTGGTTTAATGACGTAGGTAGTGGTGCTTGAGATTTGTGTAATGCTTTTAATGATGAAGGAACTAACCCATAGCCTGAGCTATGGGTTAGTTATTATAAGTATTCCCAAGCTTCTGATGCGATAATTGCATCAAACTCTTCTTGGGCTACTTGAGCAAACTCGTCTTCAGCAGTTGCTATTTCATTAAACAACTCTTGTTCTAAATCTAACATGGTAATTCTCCGAAGGATATTATTGTCCTATAGCTATAGGATTTTAGATGCTTAATGAATTAACCCTAATAGCCGAAGCTACTAGGGTATTGGTTTACCATGTATTCGTTAATGTACGATACTGGTTCTTTATTGCTTGTATTGTAAGTACACCTGCCCACTGGACTCTGTGGGCTACACCTAACCATTCGTTACGTAGTTGTTTACTTAATGGAAGGAAAGGTATCAGTACTACTAAGATGATGGTTGCTAGTTGAATCATTAGGATTTGTTTGATGATATTCATTACATGACTCCTATTTAAGTAAGGCTAAGAAAGGTATACAAAACACGATACCCACAGCTAAACCAAACGCATAGTCTTGGTTTTGAATTATCGACTTGAACTTATTCATTTTAATACTCCGATACTACCTGCCCGAAGACAGGTAGTTGATTAAGGGTTATTGTGGGTCTTTAGGCTTATTTGCCTTTTTGATTTGCTCAATCTTATCGTCAATGGCTTTAGTAGCAATAGGGTCACTGCCTACTTTCGCTCTCAATTCGTTGAGTTTCTCAACTAAACGTATTTGTGATTGCAAGGCAGTGATTGATGCTTCAGCAGAGATTTCCTCTGCTGAGGGAATTAACGAACGTGAGCTAACTTCAATGCCTTCAGTGGCATTCTTTACAGACTTGGCGATGTCATTGGTGGCATCAGCAAACATTGTGAACGCATCGAATAGACGTGCTAACGATTTCATTAGCTTACCAAATACTTCTTTCATGGATATATCCTCAAGGAATGAATAAGAAAGGGACGTAGCTATCGTCCGATAGCTGTAAGAGCTTGAGAGGAAGACGTACAGAGCGAGTAAGGATGGTGGCAGTACAAAGGTATAGGTACACAGCGTACTGGTCACAGAGAGGAGCTATGAAGCTTACAGAGACATGAGTAAGAATCCTTATTCCTATGAGACATGGGGGGAGGGTACTTCACTGAAACAGAAAGAAAGTCAGAACCCTACTTGCATACTAAATTTATTAGAAATGAAAAAAGTTTTTGATACCCTCTTTCAGGGCGTTTAGACCATTCCTGATGGTGTACTAAATTATAATAAATCCGAAAAAGTTTTCACCTCTAGTTACGTACTAAATTATTTAATTTTTTAAAAACCTGCGACTATGCTCTTCCTAGCTACGTACTATTTTATTTAATTTTAACTACACACTAATTTTAAGTTATAAGTTTATTGTTTATTTAGTTTAGTTAAACTAAACTTAACTTACACGTAGATAAATCCTCAAGATATTTAAACATGTGTAAACCCTAAGTAGCTTATGTTGCTTAGGGTTTTTTATTGGTAGGTATAAACCTGTAAGCTGCGAGCGTAACGTAGTGAAGCGAAGCAGGTGTAGGGTTTATACCTACCTTATAGAAATAAGAAGTTCACACAGGTGCGAAGCACGTATAAGTAAGTAGGTAATTAAGTAGATAGATATATCTGCAAACGTGTTCTTATATAAATCAATAACTTACGACTGATAAACACATATATTTTATATGTAAAATAAAAAAGGATTACATACCTAGTGTATGTAATCCTTTTGGTTTCTTATGCTATGCTTAGAGTTACCACACTTGTACACATAACATAGGATTCTTTATGGCTCAGAGTATAACAGTCACAGGTTTAATTGAGAACTTGTTTGATGATAAGCAACTAAACATTCCGTCAGGTGCTAGAGTATTAGTAGAAGTTCCTCCACCTAAGAAGGCTAATGATAAACCTCCTTTTCGTATGGTAGGTAATGGGGAGAAGAATAGAATGTATCAAGCATACCCACTGATAGACACACTACTGGATTTAAGTAAACCTGAAGCTTGGTTTATGAAGATGATATTTAAGCACTTAAATAATGAATCTAATACTGCGCGTATTCCTTACAGTGATTTAAGTGAAACAGAGAAGCGTGTAGCTAATAAGGCTTATGGTTTATTGTTGGCAAGGCAGTTAGTGCGTAAGGTTAAGTTGCATACTTACATGATTAACCCAACTGCACTGATAACTAATAACTTCAAAGAACACATAATAGTATGGCAAGCATTAAACAAACCAAAGAAGACAAAGACTGTGGTATATGAAAAGATATATACACCCTAAACACTTTTGGCTTAAGGGGATAGATACATGCTTTGTACTTTCATTGGTTTAGTTATTTTCTTACTTGGTTTTATTAAATTACTGACAGGTAATTATGAAGACATAGGTGGAGCTGCAACACTGGTTTTAATTGGTGTAGTTTTATTTGGTAGTGGTTTTCTTAGTATTATATTTACTTAATTAAGTAAGTAAGTATGATAGGGTTATTTTAAATAGGTGTATGTATGACCTTACTTACAACAGAACAGTTTAAACAGGTAGTACCTAGTCAGTTCAAGGCTTCGGTAAGCCAAGAGTTAATAGACCAAATTAACAAGACATTAGCTGACCCTGACATGTATGAGACTTACCGCGATAATCTATTGAGTTATGCTCATGTGATGCGAGAGGGTAAGTTCAAGATGGAGGACTACATCAATGCAATTAAGTATTGTAGTCATAAGATTATGGGGGGTAGTAATGTTGATGCTTTCGTTAAGACATTCCCTGATAGATACCAAGCAATGCTTAATGCAGGGAAGAATGCTAAAGATATATCCTCCTTTGTTACTTCGTATAATAAAAATAAATTAGTTAATTTAATCCTTGAACAATCAATGATTCCTTCTTGGGTACTAAACCAAGACTTATATCAGAAAGCGTTGAATGTGCAGGCTGAGTTAATGATGACTGCTAATTCTGAGAAAGTAAGAAGTGATGCAGCGAATAGTATATTGACCCATTTGAAACCACCTGAAGTAACTAAGGTGGAATTAGATATTGGTTTGAAGAAAGATTCAGCTATGGAGGATTTAAAGCATACATTAACTGAATTGGCTTTAAAGCAGCAACAGTTTATTGGTGCAGGTATTACACAGATTACCGATATAACTCAACAAAAATTAGTAAGGGTGATTGAACATGACAGCACCCCTACCTAAGAAAGTCACTGAGTATTTAGCAGAGGTAGATTACTCTGATAACTCTAGTTATGTGCCAAGTACCTTTGCTTTGGAAATGCTCAATCTAATTAAGTTAATTGATGGGGGAATGACGGAGAACATTACTCCTGTTATTCATTTAAAGATGTTAGATAGTTATATTACAAAAGGGCGCAACACAATCAACTTGTGTTTTCGTGGGGCAGCTAAAACATCTTTAATGCGTTATCTTATTTTTAGAATTGCGTTATACGGGGATTTACCTAACTTGGGTCAAGTTCCTTATATGCTCTACATCTCAGATACTATGGAGAATGGGGTTAAGAAAATGCGTCATGCGTTGGAGAATACTTATAAGTTCTCGCCCTTTCTTCAGGAACACCTGACCATTAAAATGACAGAGGCTAGGTGGGAGCTTATTCGTAAAGACGGAAGGTCTTTAATCATTACAGGGTATGGGGGCAAGACCAGCATACGAGGTACAACTGAGAATGGCACTCGCCCAGTGTTGGCTTTACTTGATGACTTAATATCCGATGCAGACGCAAGAAGTCCCACTGAAATTGAGAACATTAGAACTAATGTCAATAGCACCCTATACCCTGCGCTACATCCCAACAGACGTAAAATCATTTGGAATGGTACACCCTTTAGTGCGTCTGATCCCTTGTACATGGCAGTTGAGTCAGGTGCATGGGTTGTTAATGTCTTCCCTGTGTGTAACAAATTTCCATGCACCAAAGAAGAATTTCAAGGGGCTTGGAGTGACCGCTTTCATTTTGAATCCGTTAATACTATGTATAACGATTTAAAATTACAAGGTGCGTCAGCTTCCTTTTACCAAGAGATGATGTTGCAAATTCTATCTGATGATACCCGTCTTATTAGTGAAACAGACTTAAAATGGTACTCAAAGAAAGTACTCATGGAAAAGAAATCTAATTTTAATTTTTATATTACAACTGACTTCGCTACCAGTGAAAAGCAGTTTAGTGATTATAGTTTTATTAGTGTATGGGCAGTTAATAACAAAGGGTTTAAGTATTGGGTTGATGGTATTTGTAAGCGTCAGACAATGGATAAGAATGTGGATGACTTGTTTAAGTTTGTACAGTTATACAGTCCACAGTCTGTCGGTATTGAAGTGTCAGGGCAGCAGGGTGGCTTTGTTAGTTGGATTGAGCAAGAGATGATGAGACGAAATATCTACTTCTCTATGGCTTCAGACAGTAATGATGGCAGGGCAGGTATTAGACCTACCACTTCTAAGCTACAAAGGTTTAACGTAGTAGTGCCTTACTTTAAGATGGGTGAAATGTACTTTCCTATTGAAGAGAAAGGCAGCATAGCTTTAGATGAATTACTTGATGAATTAAGCCTGACAACTGTAGGTGGGTTTAAATCTAAACATGATGATGCGCTAGATACGGTGTCTATGTTAGCACTTATGCCTGTGTGGTTGCCTAGTAGTGACACTGACTTGAAACAAGGTAAAGATGGTATTTGGGGTTCATTACACAATGAATCAAGTTTTGAAAGTAGTGATAGTTATTTTTGTTAGGTGATATATGAAACTAGACGACATACTTGATTCATTGGCTTCAAGTGAGTTAGCCAATCTAAACTTTGTGGAGAATGGTGACATTGTTGAAGCCAAGATACCTAAAATAGTAGGTGCTATCAATCTTGGTTTAACAAAGTTATATACACGGTTTAAATTAAAGAAAGGCTTTATTGATGTAGGTATTACTCCAAGTACTTTAGCTTATGAGCTGAGTACTGCTAACGTAGTTAGTGTAGGCAATCCTACAGGTTATATTACAACTGAAGATTTCACAGGAGATGTGATAGAGATTCTTAGTATTAAAGACTCGGCAGGTTGTAGTGTTTCCTTCGATGGTAGTGGTGTTGTAGTGTTGCTTAAAACTAACCTGTTTAAGTTTAAGACTGCACCTGAAGAAGTGGATACCTTTACGATTGAGTACTCTGCCTTACCTACTAAATTGGTTTACGTTGATAATACGGATATTGATGTAGAACTTACTGACATGTACCTACCTGCTTTGCTTATGTTTATTGGTTCAAGGTTTGCTAGTCCTGTTGGTATTAGCTTTGATGCTAATAGAAGCAGTATGGATATAAACTACTTACAACAGTATGAGGCTGAATGCCAAAGACTAGAGATGCTTGGTTTAGATGTAGGTACTGATTTAGATACTGACTTATTTTCTGAAAGAGGGTTTATTTAATGGAACAACAAACAGAAACTTTAGTACTTAAGCTACAGCCTGAGTGGCCTAAAGAACCTTCAGTATTGGATTTAAAGAAAGATTTTGAAGAGTGTCAGTCAGACCATTCAGCTTATATTGCTAGACTAGACCAGTGGGAAACTGCCTTTAATATTAAGCCTTTACCTGAGAATAAAGATAAGAAAGCACAGTCACGTATTAGCCCTAAGCTAGTACGTAAGCAGTATGAGTGGCGTTGTGCTTCGTTGTCTGAGCCTTTCTTAGCAACTAAAGAGTTATTCAAAGTAAAGCCAGTGACACATGAAGATGTTGAAAGAGCTAAGCAGAATGAGTTAATCCTAAATTATCAATTTGAGTGTAAGATAAATAAAATACCATTCATTGATAAACTTATCCGTAAGTGTGCTAAAGAAGGTACTGCGGTTGTTCGTGTTGGTTGGTTACTTGAAGAGGTTGAGGTAGAAAAAGAGATACCTCAATGGTCTTATGTATCTGCACCTGAGATGGTAGAAGACTTAAACCAATATGCTGAAATGATGCAGAGTGAGCCTGATACGTTTGCTAATATGGTTGCACCTGATATGCAGGAGAGTGTAAGGGCTTCAATGCAAATGCAACAACCTATACGTGCTATTCAAGCAGGTACACGTGTTGTTAAAGAGATGCAGCCTAAAGTTAATAAGCCAACACTTGAAGTATGCAACGGACGTAACGTGTATGTTGACCCTACCTGTGAGGGTGATACTGATAAAGCTAAGTTTATTATTTACAGTTTTGTATCTTGCTTGGCTGACCTTAAAGCTGATGGTAGATATAAGAACTTAGAGATTGCTGCTCGTGGTATGTATGAAGAAAGCTCACCTTATCATACGTATGTTGATGGTAAGTCTTTCCAGTTCTCTGATGTGGCAAGACGTAAAGTTACTGTGTATGAATACTATGGCTATTACGATGTAACAGGTGATGATACCCTTACTCCTATCTTGGCTTGTTGGATTGGTAATACACTTATTCGCTTAGAAGAAAACCCTTTCCCCGATAAGAAACCTCCTTTTGTTTTAATCCCTTATATCCCCGAAGATGACGATGTACGGGGTATCCCTGATGCGGAGTTACTAGAAGATAATCAAAAGATTCTTGGTGCAGTAACTCGTGGTGTGATTGATTTATTAGGTAAGTCTGCTAACAGTCAAACAGGTGTGCCTAAGAATTTATTAGATGCTACTAACTTGATTCGATTCAAGAAAGGGCAGGACTATGAATACAATCCTACAGGTAATCCACAGACTATATACCAACATAAGTTTCCTGAAATACCCCAGTCTGCTATGGCTTTAATTAACATGGTAAATAATGACTCAGAATCATTATCAGGTGTTAAAGCATTCTCTAGTCAAGGTATTACAGGTAATGGTTTAGGTGATAGTGCTACAGGTGTACGTGGTGCGCTAGATGCAGCCAGTAAGCGTGAAATGAGTATTCTTAGACGTATTGCTCATGGCTTAATGCAAGTAGGGCGTAAGATGCTTGCTATGAATGCTGTGTGGTTATCAGAGCAGGAAGTTGTACGTTTAACTAATGATACCTTTGTGCCTGTACGCGCAGATGATTTAGCAGGTGATTATGACTTATCACTGTCTATCTCTACCCCTGAAGATGACCAAGCCAAAGCACAGGACTTAGGGTTTATGTTGCAGACGTTAGGTAATACGATGGGCATGGAGCTAACGCAGATTATCCTTACAGAGATTGCACATCTTAAAAAGATGCCTGATTTAGCACATAAGATTGAGAACTACAAACCTCAACCTGACCCAATGCAAGAGCAGTTACAACAACTTGAGATTGCTAAGTTACAAGCAGAGATTGCCAAGCTTAATGCTGAAGCTCAAGAGGCTTCTGCTAAGTCCCAAGTACAAGGTGCTAAGGTTGCTGTTGAACAAGCTCGTGCAGAGAATCTACAAGGTGATGCAGACTTGAAGACACAGAAGTTTGTTAATGAAGAGACAGGTGAAAGCCATGTACGTGATTTACAGAAGCAAACTTTAATCAATCAAAGTGCCTTAGACCTAGAAAGTGTGAAGGGTGAGCAAGCTATGGCATCACAGAAATTTCAACATAATGCAGGTATATTAAAGAGTATGGCTGACGCAGAGCTTCAAGGTACTAGACAAACTAACCAAAACCCTATTTAATTTACTTACTTAAATAAATATGTAAGTACTTAATTAAATGAGTAACACTGTATATAGCTTATTAGCTCAACACCGTGAAGAGGCACAACTAGGGGAAGCGGTAGAACAGTTAAAAGTTCTACCTGCTTTTCATAAGGTTTTTGATGTTCACTTATTTACTGATGAAGTTTCTTCATTGGTTTATCAGTTAGCTGCTTTAGATAAAACCAGTACTGAATACAGTGCAGTGATAGATAAGTTAAATGCAATTAGTTATCTAAAGAAGTACTTACACGACCTAGCCGTAAAAGGCTCTGAAGCCAATCAACATATTATTGAAGCTCAGAGTTATTTACACGAAGAAGACGAGGAATAACTATGACAGTAGAAGCCCAAGTAACAGATACCTCTATTCAAGAAAATGAATTAGCAGCAATGTCTGATGATGAGTTTCTTAATGCTATTGAACCTTTACCAGTAGAGTCTCAGCCTGAAGAAGCTGTAGCAACACCTGAAGTTGTAGAAACTCAGCCTGTTATTACAGAAACTCAAGAACCTGAAGCGACTACTGTTACTACAACTGAAGCACCCAAAGGTACACCTGGTACTCCCAACGAAGAAGTAACTACCGCAGCAGAAGCTTCAACAGTTAATCATCAAGAGTTTTATGAAAAACTGACTAAGCCTTTTAAAGCCAATGGTCGAGAGATTCAAATTACTGACCCTGATGATGCTATTAAGCTAATGCAAATGGGTACAGACTACAACCGCAAGATGCAGGAGCTTAAACCACTCAAGCAGTTAAAAGCGGTAATGACACAGCATAGTATTAGTGAGGAAGACTTAGCTCTTCTTATTGATATTAAACAGAAGAAACCTGAAGCCATTGCCAAGATTGTTAAAGATAGTGGTATTGACTTGTATGGTTTTGATGTTGAACAAGCTGATAAGTATGTACCTACACAGCCTCAAGTACCTGTTACTAATGATGCGTTAGACAGTGTGCTTGAAGATTTAAAAGTATCATCCCCTACCTTTGCACAGACCATCCAAGTGGTAGGTAATCAGTGGGATGAAGCTAGTCGTAATGTTCTTGTACAACACCCTGAAGTGATTCGTATTATTGATGCTCAAATAGCTAATGGTACATACGCTAAGATTGCTCAGGTTGTGGAGTATGAACGTACACTCGGTAGATTAACGGGTTTATCAGACTTAGAGGCATACACAGCAGTTGAGCGTAAACTAGTAGCAGCTAATCAACCTGCCCCTGTAGCTCAACCTCCTGTGCCTGTTGTAGTTCCACCAGTCAAAGCACCTGTTGCAGATGCACGTAAAAGTGCTGCACCTCCCCGTCAAACAACAGCAAGTACACGTCCAATCCCTATTAATTCTCCTGCCCTAAGTGATGATGAGTTTTTGAAACAACTCGCAGCACAAGGGCTTGCTTAGGAATATGAAAAATGACTCAGACTTATAATGCACCTCCTGGTACTGCCTCTGATATTGGTACTCAGTTTAATACCCATTACTATGACCGTAAGGCTCTCATTGAAGCTAGACGTGAACAGTTCTTTGGTCAATTAGCTGATGTTACTTCCATGCCTAAAAACATGGGTAAAACCATTAAGAAGTACCATTACATTCCTTTACTTGATGCACAAAACATTAACGATCAAGGTATTGATGCCGCAGGTGTAACCATTGCGAGTACTGAATGGTATGTACGTTGGCCAAGTGCTTCTATGGTTGCTACTAACGCTACCAAAGCCGCTAAAGCTGCCGCTATCAACGATAACGTAGGTACTACGCTTGTTGCTACCGCAGGGGCAGATAACAGTGCAGGTGCAGGTTTTGCTACACTTACTTTAGTTGGTTCTTTAACTGCTAAGTATCTTAACTCTACTAAGAAAGATACCGCCATTGCTTTAAACTTAGGCGCACAAGCTTATCAAGGTTCAGGTAATTTATATGGCTCATCGAAAGATATTGGCTATATTCCAAGTAAGTTGCCATTGTTAAGCGAAACAGCAGGTAAAGTGAACCGTGTTGGCTTCAAGCGTAAAGACTTAGAAGGTACTTTTGAAAACTTTGGTTTCCATAGTTCTTACTCCACTGATTCTTTAAACTTTGATACTGATGCTGATTTAATGATGCACCTTAACCGTGAAACTGTTAATGCTGCTATGAAAATCACTGAAGATGCCTTAATGGTTGACTTAATTACCAATGCAGGTGTTATCCGTTACACAGGTAATGCAACTTCCAATGCTACGTTAGATGAAGCCGATGCTTTGGTTTACAAAGACTTGCAACAATTATCCATTGACTTGGATAACAACCGTTGCCCTAAAGAAACCAAAATCATTACAGGTACACGTTTAACTGACACTAAAGTAGTACCTTCTTGTCGTATTGCTTACTGTGGTTCGGAGTTAATTCCTACCCTTGAAGCAATGGAAGACCTACACAGTAATCCTGCCTGGAAGCCTGTAGAGTCCTATGCAGCAGGTACTACAGTGTTGACAGGTGAGCGTGGTAGTATTGGTGACTTCCGCTTTATTATTGTACCTGATATGGTAAAGTTTGTAGGTCAAGGTGGTGCTGATTCTTCAGGTACACACTACGCCTCTAACGGTAAGTTAGATGTATTACCTATCTTAGTTGTAGGTAGTGAATCCTTTACTACTATTGGTTTCAATACTGATGGTAAATCCAGTAAGTTTAAAACTGTCCATAAGAAGCCTGAAGAGTTATACGCTTTAGATAATCCTTATGGTAAAACTGGCTTTATGTCAATTGAGTGGTACTACGGCTTCATGTTGTTACGTGGTGAGCGAATTGCCTTAATCAAAACAGTCGGTATTATGTAATACTATGTGCGTACCTACTTACGTAGGTACGCACTTATTAACGAGGATTTATAAATGACAGTATCTTTAGAACAGCTAAAAGAACAGGCAGATGATTTGGGTATTAAGTATAGCCCTAACATTTCTGCTGCTACGTTACAACAACGTATTGCAGACCAACTTAATGCTGATGAAGGTTTAAGTGTTGCTACTGAACAGGTAGTTCCTGTGTTATCTAAAGCAGATAAAATCAAACAAATTCGTGCTGAAGCCTTAGCTTTAAAGCGTGTGATTATTACTTCAATGGATACTTCTAAACGTGACTATCACGGTGAAGTGTTCCAAGTCGCTAATCGTATTATGAATGTGAAGCGGTTCGTTCCTTTTGGTTATCCTACCCACGTAGAAGCGGTATTGCTTAATCAAATTCAAGAACGTCAAATGCGTATGACAATCCCTGAGACTCGTGACAAAGCACCTGAGTCTCGTTTAGTACCTGCTTTTGGTATTAAAGAGTTGCCTCCTTTAACTGCTAAAGAATTAGCAGATTTAGCTAAAGCACAACAAGCTCGTAATAGTATTGATTAATAAGTAGGAGCAGTACATGACAGTTACTATTGAAAACACTAATGTTGATACAGCACTAAACATAGCTGAATTAACTACCGCGTCTCTTACAGGTACAGGTGTATTTGATGTACTGCTCCAAACTTTACGCTTACACCTTGATAGGGAATTTACCAGTGGACGTATTACAGGGACAGCCTACGCTACAGTGTATTCACAAGCCTTAACCGCAGTCTTACAGCAGTCTGTTGGTTTCTGTTTAAGTAAAGCCAAGTTAGCTTTAGAACTACAACAGATGCAAGAACAGGTTGTTTTACTCCAAAAACAACAAGACCAAATTACTGCAACTATTAGACAAACAGACTACATCACGGATTATCAGTTACCTGCTCAAGTAGCGCAAGTAGTGGCACAAACCAGTCATGTGACTAAGCAGGAACTATCTACCATACAGCAAACAGCCAACCTTGTGACTGAACAAGCTAACATGGTTAAACAGGGTGCTTTGGTTGATAGTCAGAAAATTGTTGCCGATAACCAAGCCTTAAGTATTACTGCTGAAACGGATTTAAAAGTCTATGAATTAACAGATATTAAACCAATACAGAAAGCACAGATACAGGCAGAAACAAGCCACATCGGTAAACAAGAGTTAGGTACTATACAACAAACCAGTAACTTGGTGAGTCAACAGGTTCAGATTGAAACTGAGACTGACCGTATTCTTTATGAAATTACTAACAAATTGCCTGAAGAGGTTCAGTTAATTAAACTAAACCAAGACCAGTTAATTGCACAGAATAATAAGATTGCTACAGATACAGTTGTTACCATTAAACAAGGGCATTTAACAGATGCACAAACCTGCCAGGTAACAGCCCAAACCAATCAAGTAAATGCAGAAGTTGCTCTCAAGTTACCTGAAGACGTTGAGTTAATTAAACGTAACCAAGCCTCTGTTACAGCACAAATAGCCCAAGCTACTGCTCAGACTGCACAAACTACCGCACAGACAGCTCAGGTTACATACACAACTGCTAACCTGATTCCTGCACAGGTAGCGGGTGAAACAGCTAAGACTGCTCAAGTGACGTACACGACTGCTAATCTGTTACCTAAACAGGTACTACTTGCACAAGCACAGACTGATAACGCTGATGCACAAGTAGCTCAAGTAACTGCACAGACAGCACAGGTAACTTATACCACCGCTAACTTACTACCTGCACAAGTGACTAACACTACTGCCCAAACAGCTAATACTACAGCGCAGACTGACTTGTATGCTCAGAAGAAAGTGACTGAGTTGGCTCAGACTACAAATACTCCTGCTGCTACATCAGTCATGGGTGTGCAGAATGCCCTGATGGAACAACAGAGATTGCAGTACCTACGAGATGCAGAACAGAAAGCGGCTAAGATAATGATTGAGACATGGGCTGTACGTCAAAATACGGACGGTGGGCAAGTGGTTACTACTAACCATTTAGGGGATACTTACATTGCTACTGCTGTTGATGCGCTACTTGCAGGTATCTAAGTATGAGTTACTTTGGAGGAAGACGTAAGACTGTAGCATTTACAGCTATTCAGCGTATGTCTGGGGATGATGACATCATCCTCTCATCTAAGGTTGCCTTGCTACATTACCTTGCTGCTACTGCTGATAAGCCCACTGTCTCAGTAAACGACAAGTCTTTGGTTGATTACTCAATGGAGTACAGTCAGAAGGCTTTACCCAATCGCTGCAAGCAAGCATACAACTATGCGGATAATGGTCACTATGCTTATGGTTTACCCACCGCAGGGGAAGCCACTGTACAAGGCATTGACCTTTCAACTGCTGTCAAAGACTTCCTTGATACCACAACAGGACATACTGTAACGATGGTGTATGCCACTATTGGGGATGCTAATTACCAGCACTTCATGTGGCAAAAGCTCATAGATGTTTATGGTTATGACCCTACTACCAATGAACTCGGTTCGTTTACCACTACTGAAGGTTTTCCTTGTTACTTACAAACAGGGAAATTAGTCTTTGGTTCTGAAACAGTACAGAGCACAGAATCAGGCTCAGACCGTGAACAGTACGGGTACTCTACAGAGAGTGGCGAGTGTCTTACACGAAGCCAAGACTTAGGTGCTGCTGCTGTTACTCCTGATGTAGATACCGATGTTCCTGATGCTTACGCAGAGCTTTCTTATCAGTATGTTGAAATCATTCCTGATGTGACTCCACCTCCTGATGCAGTAGTGAATAACCTAAGTACAACGAGTATTGACGGGTATGCTGAGAAAGATAGTTCAGTACAGATACTTGTGAATACAGTGTTGGTAACTACTGTCGCTGCGAGTAGTACAGGGTATTTCACCTATACCTTCGGTGCTCCCTTAACCACAGGTGATACTGTTAAAACCATTGTAATAGACGCAGCAACTAACACGTCTACTGGTTTAAATAAGACTGTACCTTACACCAATGGTTCACCTGCTACAGTGGGTACAGATAAAACCATTACTCAGATTGTACACACTAAGTCTTTTACCTTTGACTTCTTGGATTACATTACAAGTGCCGTAGAGACTCCTCCTTCTGAGGCAGATGACCCTCCTATTACTATTATTGGTAGTGATGCCTTTGTGCAGGACTATGACTACATCCAAGCTTGCTACATGTATGTCGTAGGTGCAGTAACTCACATAGCCTATTTAACTTATGAGCACGGTTCTGGTACTGAGCCTGACCTTGATGACTTGTTTACGTTGACTGCCTCAACAGGTGAGTTTTACCCAAGACTGTATGCAAGATTAGGTAGCCAAGAGTTACCTACAACATTGAGCACTAGCTCTGCTGAGTATAAGTCCAGTAAGAAACTAGCTAAGTTAATGGGTATTGATTGGGTAGACTGGAGTGCCACATTGCACTCATCCATTGCTGATATTGCTGATGTAAGACAGATATTCCTTAACATTGCTGCACCTATGAATACCAGTGATGTAGTCATTATTGAATACCAGTATCGTTATTGGCTTAAGATGTTCGGTGACTTGACCACTACAGTTACAACTGGGGCATTGGCAGGTACAGGAGCTAAGATTGGTAAGCTCCTTAGAATTGAAGATACGGTGTACGCTAACGCTATCAATTTCAGTGCAGTTAATGTCGTTACCGTAACAGGCTCTATAGGGGCTGTGGGTACATATACCTCCGAGTATGTGAATGCGAGTAGAGCTTATGTATCAACCCACTACGCTCCAAGTACAGGTAGGGGAGCATACTCTCTTGGAGGCTCCCCACTAATACCTGCACACCATGTTTACCGTTACCAAGATACCTTAACAACCTATAAAGAGGTTCAGGTATTTGGTGCGTCTAGTACTCACACATTCTCAGGGTACTCAACAAGTGCTGTAGGTACTGAAGAGAACTTAGTTATACCGATTGATAAAACAGCTCTGCCTAATTTAACCAGTAATGAGAGAGAGATACTCTTTGGTAAATGTTTTTATCTAGTCATTAATTTGACCAAAGTAATTAAAACTAAGTGGTACCAAAGGGGCGTATTTAAAGTAGTCATGGTTGTTGTGGCTATAGTTATTGCTGTGTTCTCTGTAGGTACGGGTGCACCTTTATCTGCTTACCTGATTGTCTTAGCTACAAGCATAGCGATAGGTGCTGTGATTAATATCATTATTACCGCACTGGTAAGGACAGGTGCAGTTAGTGGTAAGTTTGCAGCAGCTCTAGCAGTAGTAGCGTTTATTGCTGCTGCGATTAATGGTTACACAGATGTAAACCTACTTAACCTAACTGCAATACAGTTACTCACTGTAACTTGTATTGCCTTCCAAATGAGTACCAAAGCAACACAGTTTGACATGGAACATTTACAGAGAGAATCAAGTGCATTCTCATTAGAAGTACAGCAGAAAGAAGCGTCATTACGTCAAGCCAAAGAGTTACTAGGCGACCCTATTATCCCTATGGAATTAGAGTTGCTGTTGTCAGGTAGTCGAAGTAAAGTGTTCGTAACACTTGGAGAATCTCCTGAAGATTACATGGTAAAAGGTTCAATGAATGTCATTGAAACACTACAGGGATTTGTCTCCAACTACGTTGAGATGATGATGCAACCACCAAGCTTACAGCAACTTTTAAACAAATCTCAAAGAGGTAACAGTGATGACCGACTATTTAGTGCCTAATGCTAATCAGCCCCAATATAATAGCGTTAACCAGTACCTAATGGGTGCTATGCCTAAGTTAATAAACACAGGTGGCTATACTCCCAGTAACCAAACCATGAGCTTTGCACTTAATCAACCAAAGTCATTTGCTCCATCAAACCCTGTACAGTTTGACGGCAGTATGAATCTTGTAGGTGATAACAAACCTTTCAATTGGCAAGCACCTGTAACGCCTACTGGTGGGATACCCCTGACCGATAAAATCAATGCAGGGGTTGGTGTATTCAATTCAGCATTAGGTGCAATCAGTGCATACAAAGCACTTAAGTTAGGTAAGGATAATCTGAACTTTCAGAAGGAATCCTTTGCCAAGAACTTTGAAGCATCTAAAGGTACTACCAATGCACAGCTAGAGAATGCTCAGAGAGTGCGGGTTAGTGCTGACCCTACAAATGCCATGAGTGTCTCTGAATACATGGCTAAGTTTGGAGTGAAGTAACATGGCTCAAATTACATGGAACAATGTTGCTGCACCTAGTTTGGGTGAGAGTAACAGTCTATTTACTCAAGCCATACAGAGCTTGAAAGATGCTGGTACTGGCTTGAAAGATACTGCTAAGGACTACCAAACGGTAGTCCGTAATAAGAGTCATGCTATTTTGCAGGACTATATTAACTCTGCTAAGACCCCTGAAGAATTGCAGTCTGAGGCATTCAATACTGGCTTCAAGAATCTTCAGGCTACTTTAGCTAATGAGTATGACGCTGTTAAGGTTAATGATTACAGAGATAGTGCGGTTGATAAGCTGACTAAAAGGGCAGGGGATGCTGTAGCCTTGAAGCGTAATGAGTTTGGTTTAAGCCAAGATCAATTAACCGCTAAGAAAACAGAAAATGCTGCTAAATTGTTTGCACTTAGAAATGACCCATTAGCGTATAAAGCAGAAGAGCAGCGTCAAGTTGCTGAAGGTGCTTTAGATATTAACGCAGCGCAAAGCATCCCATTAAATGTTTTGAACTTAGCTAATGCTACTATTGATAACAGAGTTAAAAGGGAAACTGCTGATTCTGTTATTGCAAGTGCGTTACTAGACCCTACAGTTAAGCAGACTGGTATAGACACTGCTTTAGGTAATTTAGAAGTAGCTAGACAAAATGCACAAACTAACAAACTACAAGCTGAAGCAGCCGCAGCAAGGGCAGAAGCAGACAGAAAAGCAAAGCAAAATGAAAAGAATCCCGCTTTGTTATTATTATCAGGCATAGATAAAATTGATAAAACGTACAACAGTGAAAAGCTTAAACCTGATAATAACCCTAATGCCGCAAATACGTTAACAGATTGGTGGAACAAAAATAATAGTTGGGCTTTAGCTGATACTGACCTTGATAATATTAAGAACATTATCGAAACAGATCCTAAAACAAGTAAATTGAGTGGCAAGGAAAAAGTGTTTTTAGCTGAAACAAGTTTTCAAGCTATTAAAAACGAAAATACACTGGGACGTAATATTTTATCTACAGGGGGTAATAGAAAACAAGCAGAAGAGGCGGTTAAAAAAGCATACTCTGATATGAGTACTAGAGACGCTGATTATCTGTATTCACAAAAAATACCTTTATACAGGGATGCTGTGAGACAGCAAATGATTCAGACAGGTACTCGTGACCCAGTAAAGGCTGCACGTAATGTGGGTATGGACGAGTATGAGATGTATCGTACTAACATACGTACACCTTTACAAAGCATGGCTGAAAGCTTGTATGAATCTAGCGGAAGTACACTACCTAAAGACCAGTTTGTAGATAAGTTTATTTATAGGTCAGTTAATAAAGAGCCAGTTGATGACTTAATTAAACCAAAACAAGAAGCAGCAAATGTTCCTGCACAGTCTTCACGCACGGTCTTAAATACGTTAGGTACAGGCTCTTATGAAGATAAGGTGGCAATGTTAGGTTCAGAGTTAAAGAAAACAAAAGACCCTATGCAAATTGCTTTTTTAAATAATGAGCTTAGAAAGCTAGAAAAAGATGCGCCACCTGTAACTGCTAATACATCTAACTCTTTACAAGAACAGCAACAACGTATGGAAGCTGCTGCCCTTGAAAGATTAACAGCAGCAGCACTAAAGCAAAATGGGCGGCCTCCTGTAACACCTGCACTAACAGCTAAACCTGAAGAAACTAAACCAAGAGAGCTTACACCTGCTGAGAAGCAGCAAGCTGAACGTATGAATCAAGAGGCTTTGGTTAGGTTAACAGGCGCAAAGCTTACAGAAAAGCAAGCTGAAGTACAGAAGCAATTCCCCACTACACCTCTCAAGGAGCTTGCTAATGCGGTTAAACCTGTACCAAGCCCTTTAGTGCCTGTAGAGTCTCAAAATGCTTTTAAAAGTAGAGACAATAATCTTAGTATTAACTTAAGCACAGGTAAGAGTGTACCAAGTAAAGACCCCGTACCTATGCCTAAGGTGTCGTGGGGTAAGCCTGCTGAAGTCGTAACTATGAACCCTATGGTTGCTAAGTTACCTCAATATAAAGCTGTTGCTACCTTTGTAGGGGATGGGGATACTTTCAAGGCTACCAGTAAGCAGTACGCTACTAAAGGTACTAAAGCAAATGGTAGTGTGCTTTGTAGGGTTGACAGTGTTGATGCACCTGAGACACCTCACCCCCCTTATAAGAAAGGACAACCTTATGGGGAAGAGGCAGGTAAGAAACTACAGCAAATGATATTGAATAAGGAAATCTCTATTCGTATAGTTAAACCCGCTAATGGAGACCCTAACGAGCCTGGTTTATACGGTAGAGATATATGTCAGATTGAGGTAGAAGGTGCTAATGTGTCCACTGAGCTTATACGTGCAGGTGCGGCATGGCTGTATCGAGAATACAATAACTACTTTACAGGACTAGAAACTGTTGAGGCAAATGCTAAGGCAGAAGGTAGAGGTTTGTTTAGTGACCCAAATGCAGTATATCCCCAAACTGCTAAACATAGCGGAAGCCTTAACCTTCGCTAATACAACGGACGAGTAATGCTTAGTTACTCGTCCTTTACTTTTAAAAAGCTAATGTCATTCTTAATAAATCTATAAGACCAGTAAATACTTAAAGGAGCTAGGATAATAAGCCCTGCTGCTTCAGCATCTTTAAACCAAATAATCCCTACTGGCATTAAAAAAATACTTACCACTACAGCAATTCTATCTTTTCTATTCATACAAGTATCCTCTTTGGTTTAAGCAATCCTACCTTAACTTATAGGTGTATTAAAAGTGTTTTATTTTTAACTAATAAGTAAGTACTTACATACTTACCATTTTATAGTTACACTAAGTTATTGATAAAACTACTTAGGTAACAACTAATGTCTAAGAATCCTTTTTTAAAGTATGTAGAAGCTGCAACTAGACAAGATGAAAACTATAGCTATCTTAGGGCAGGTACTCCAAGCCTAGCTGCCGAGTATGCAGATATTAAGCTACAGCCTCAGTACGTCAATAAAACTCTTAATGATTACGCAGGTGATACTGCTGTAGATGCCACTAAAGCTACTATGACCTTAGCTCAAACAGGTATTAGTGCTTTAGATTTAGGTGTTTATGGTTTGGGTGCTGTAGGTACTGCTGCATATAACATAGGCAATACCATTGCACCTAGTATTGTCCC
>OFQV01000028.1_pt1 | contig 45520 bp, 70 predicted proteins | sample 1542971 | NCBI WGS metagenome assembly OFQV01 (sample SAMN07774229, study PRJEB24372) | wastewater metagenome | isolation source: WWTP Cannobio (Effluent) | place: Italy: Cannobio | collected 2016-01
TACTGCGGCAAATGGCAGGGTACAAAGCGGAAGAAGCTGGTGCCCTGACCGACCTCGTCAACCCTGCGTTCACCAGCCAAACCTGCCATGAATGTGGGCATATCAGCCCGGAAAACAGGCACGGAACCGGGTTCCGTTGCGTGAAGTGCGGGCATCAAGCTCACGCTGATGTGAACGCCGCTAAGAACATCAAACGGGTCGGGCAGACCCAACGCCTTGCAGCGTAAAGCCACTATCTTTGAAGGACGCGCGTGGCGCGACCTATCCCATGGCAAACCCTTAGAGACCGGGACGTCTACCTAGAACTTCGGAGCTTGTCCCGCAGAATCTAGCAGCCCTCGCCTGAGGCATGTCAAATGCTGTGCAGATCAAAGTGTCGGGTGTTTGGCGGAGAGGACAGGAATCGAACCTGCATGCACCTTTCGGCGCTCCCCGTTTCCAACGGGGTAGGGCTGCCAGTATCCCCAACCTCTCCGTGGTGCCGCAGGCCGCGACCGAGCACGGCTCCCGCCCGAATGAGCGACCTCACTACCGGACGAACCGGTCTGCGACAAGACTTCGGATCCCGCCAGTATTAGCGGACGATCTTCCCGAACTTCCCTTTGAGAGCGTCCGACATGCGGACCTTCCCGTACGGTGACTTCACCTCGTCCCGCCATTCACACCAGTTCCAGGTGCCTTCGGCACGGTCACCGGACCCGACCTGCCTTGCGCGGGTAGCGTTCACCCGCCCGTCTAGCGCCTCAGACACCTGACGTTCGTACCGGGCTTCAAGTTCCGTCCACGCTGCCTGACGGTTGACCCACTGTGACCGTCCGCTGGACACCCGGACGACGAGCCCGGACGGATGGTGGACGAGACGCACCCCAGAGTCGGTGGTGTTCCGATGCTGCCCGCCTGGGCCAGAACCACGAAACGTGTCCTCGCGGACGTCCGTGCGATCTAGCGTTGCGTTCTCGGACGGCAGATCGAGGGCCGCTACCGTGACAACGGAAGTGTGCCGCCGATTCGAGCCGACAGGAACTCGCTGTATCCGGTGGGTCCCAGCGAACCGTCTGACGTTCGCTGGCGGGGCGGGCAGGCGGATGGTCCGGTGCGTGCCGGTAGGCGTCTCACCAACGCCCGACAGTCAACTACGAATCGCCGAATCGAGTTGGTCAGCGAACTTGTCTGCGTCTCGACCGCCTGCGGCAGCCCTGATCTCAATATCCACGAGACCGAGTGTACGCCACGGTCAAGAAATCGCAAGCACTTGCTGGTCAGCGACTCGCTAGTTCGTTCATCTCCGCACGTAGCGCTGGCAGGTCAGCGCCGAGGCTGACAACAGTGAACGTCGTCGGTGCCCCCTCTGATAGCAGCGCGAGCGTGAGGTGTTCACAGTTGGTGTACCGCACTCCGAAACTGTCGCCGATCCGATCGGCGTCACCCAACATCCGACACATGGACGGACCCCAACCGGGCAGTCCGTTCCAGGCAGGTAGTTTGACGGTCGTTTCGACGATCGCAGCGGCATCGAGACCTGCGTCTGCTAGCGCTTGCGCCGCAAGACACTCGCCTTCGGCGGCAACACCAGCAAGAACCATGGTGGGGGTGACGAGCACATGGTTGCGGTCGGCGGCGAACCTGCGGGCGAGTTCGAGTGCTTTCTTTGGACGGTCGGTGAGTCTCTCGGGGCATGCGCTCATACCCTCAAACATAGCAGGGGAGCGAAACATCCGATTGTCGGTACAGGCTGGCCCGAACCCCCAGGTGGAATGCCGTCGCCCGGACGCTCTGGGAGCTTGGGGTCTGGTTTGCACGAAAGGAGCCCGGGATGTACCCAGCCTGCACCGCTTGCCGCCCCGAGGGGAAGCAAGATCATTGCGACCGCATCTACGGTCTCAGCTCCCAGGGAGGGATTCGAACCCCCGACATCCTCCTTAACAGGGAGGCGTTCTGCCGCTGAACTACCCGGGAAAGTGGGTTTCGGGCCGACACAGGGACCGTATTGAAACGGTTTGTGCCGGACCCTATCGTCTGAACAGTTAGCGGACAAAAGCTTCGAGGTATCTAATCTCGTTACTTGCATCCCTGTCCATACGGGTACGTTTACTATATCCCATGCGGGATGGTAAGTGGTCGATGAGAGACTCGAACTCTCGACCTCCGCCGTGTCATGGCGGCGCTCTAACCAACTGAGCTAATCGACCGTGCTGGTGCTGCGCCCCGGTACTGGTTCTGCGCCGCGGACGCAGAGCAACGAGGACTCGCTTACGGGTGCACCGTCCCGTCCCGGATGTATCGTGACCGGGAAGTCACGCCCCGACAGTTCCCAGAGCGGGGGGCCGTCCCCGATGTAGCCCGGGGTTGCTTCGACGGGCACGGATGCCCGCGAACTTGTTTGAGCGGAGAGGGTGGGATTCGAACCCACGGGACGCTTGCGCGCCCACCTCCTTAGCAGGGAGGCCCGTTCGACCGGACTCCGGCACCTCTCCGGGTGCTACTGGGATGTCTTCCCGTTCTGTGCTTGATCGACGACGGCACTTCCGTGTCCCCGTCCCGCATGGTCGGGGTGCTGCGGATGACGGTGGAGACCCTGACAGGATTCGAACCTGCATGCGACGGGTTGCAGCCGTCTACCTAGCCTTTCGGTCACAGGGTCTAGGATGAAACGTGTCGTCGGGCGAGGTTGAGTGCCTCCCTGACGTTTCGGGTGTGCGCTTCGATGGCGTCGGCGACGACGTCGTGCACAGTGCGCCCTTCGGCGGCGGCGATCTCAGATAGGGACTCTGCCTGGTCGGCGTCAATCCGTACTGTCATGTCGGGCTTTGTGCCCATGGTGTACCTCCATTGTTTGTGGCTCCCGGGGAAGGGATCGAACCTTCAACCTCCTGGTCCAAAGCCAGGCGTTCTGCCGATTGAACTACCCGGGAACGAGCATTGTTGGGTGCGGACGAAGGGACTCGAACCCCCACTCCCCGAAGGGAACCGGCCCCTCAAGCCGGCGCGTCTACCAATTTCACCACGTCCGCGTGGTCCCGCACGGGCGGGAGTGCCGGTAGGAGGGGTCGAACCTCCGACCTCACCCTTATGAGGGGTGCGCTCTGACCGACTGAGCTATACCGGCGAGATCGTTGTGGTGCCGGGAGCGGGGGTCGAACCCGCACGCCCTTACGGGCACCAGAGTTTGAATCTGGCGCGTCTACCAGTTCCACCATCCCGGCGGGGAACAAGCGTTTGGCAGGGCGAGAGAGACTCGAACTCTCATCGGCGGTTTTGGAGACCGCTGTTCTACCATTGAACTATCACCCTATGTGGATAGTGCAACCGGCCTGGGCTCTCAAAGGGGCGGACGAGACGGACCCTACCGTGACTCCCCATGCGACCTGATGCTCTGCCCCCGGTGATGCTGGGAGACCCCCTGTGGCGGAAGGTTCGGTGGTAACGGGTCCGACCCGTTCGTCACCCAAACCTCCACAGGTTCGGGTTAGCCAGCTTGCCAGCTACAAAGGGACAACATCAGCGTATTCATGGTGCCCCTCCTCCGGTGGTCGCATGTGGGCAGGAACTGACGATAACAGTCCGCTGCGGGTTCCGCAACCCCTTTTACCAGAGTGCTTGCTGGGTCACGCCGGGACGGAAGCCCCATGAACCATCTGTGGCAGCGACAGCAACCGCACGTCCGCGTCGTTTAGCCTCGCCGATCATGTCGACTGTCCCGACCGATGTTTCCGTGGGGAGAGCAACGACTAGCGCGTCTGGGTAGGTGCCAAGCATCGCCCGGTTGCGGATCGGTCCTGCTGCGAGCTTGTACGCATCCCATTCCGCAGGCATCGCCCGATGCTCTATCCGTCGGTCTGCGGCCCACATCGCGCTGAGATGGTCGACGCCGGTGGGGCATCCGCCTTGGATGATGAGTGTTGGTGCCCCGAACTGCACGACAGCATTGTCGAGGCGGGCATAGAGCGAAGTGGCGTCATCCCAGCGACGCGACCCGGATATGACCCAAGTGTCGTAGTTGGAATCCAGAAGTCCGGGATCATCCATGTGGACATGCTACGTTCTCATGGCATGGGAACAAAGACGGAATACCCGGACCGCTTGGACCTGCCGACTGGCACCATCCACCTGGACAGTGAGCACAAGCGAGGCACGTTTGTGACCGGATGGGGAAAACTCGTCTGGGAGTCACGGGCGGATGGAACTCTGCGGGTGTCATGCGATGACAACGGGCCTGTCGCCATGTTGCCAGGGCGTCTCGAAGATCAACTTGCGTCCGCACACCAGACCATATACGGGGTACCCCCAGGGCTAGGAGCATTCTGATGACCTACACCGAGGAATACCCCGCGTACCAGCCGCCAGCGAAACAGTCGTGGGTCGGCAAGGCGTTCTCCGTAGTCGGATGCGGGATGGTCGTCCTGGTCGGGCTCGTGATCGTCGGACTCATCTTCGCTTTCGGGGTGTACCACAAAGTTCAGGACGGTTACGGCAACGCTACGCGGGTGCTCGACAGCGAAGAGTACTCGTGGGCCGAGGAACGATGCGAGGTCCGTCCAGGAACTGACACGTTCGGACGCCCCACGTCTGTCGCCCGGGTGGAGGGCCTGTTCGCCCACCGAGCGGAAGGGGAGACGCGCAAAGCCCAGCTGACGTTCGTTGTGATCCAGAATGAGATCCAGATTTCAGAATCGGCGACCGTGACTACCCCGGATCTGGCGGGAGGACGCGAGTTCCGGGCTATCGGCGAGATCGCTTTGCCCGAGGGGACATCAGGTCCGATCGGCTGCGAGATTACCGAGGTCGAGTTCACTTTGTGACGTAGGTGGGGCAGGTGGGGATCGAACCCACGACCGACGCGTTATGAGCGCGCTGCTCTGTGCCACTGAGCTACTGCCCCAGGATGGGACTCTACCCCCTTGCAGCGGCGGGTAGAGTAGCGAGAGCACCCACCCGCACCGAAGCCGGAGAAACCGATGATGACTCGTCGGCGATCGGTGACGGGAACTTGCTCGGCGCTGCTGTCCGTCAGGCCCGAACGCAACTGGGGACGCTGACCATGGAACGGCGCGACTGACAACTGTTGGTGCGTCTGGCAGGGCTCGAACCTGCAACCATCCGGTTAGGAACCGGGCGCTCTATCCAATTGAGCTACAGACGCATGTGGATGAAGGCGTCGCCACCGTGAGTGAGCCTCTGGTCACTCGCTGTCCAACACGGGTCGGGCGTGAGCTTCTACCCACTCGACCAGAGTACGGGCGTTGGGCTCGTCGAGCATGACCTGGGCAAGCGCGATCTGTTGTCCGGTGAACAGCCGCCAGATGTCGCGGAGACGGTCACGGACCCTCCCCTGATACTCGAAAGACAGTTCCACGGTCGGCGGGTATCCCCCGTCCCGTTCGGCGAGCATGACCATGTGCGATTCTTCACCGCATTCGCACGGGATACGCGTCGCTCCTGCTGGCACGCTCATGCCCTATCACCGCTGCGGGCGAGCGTCGTGAGACGGTCGGCGACAGTACCGAGGTCGCAAGATGGGCAGTCTCCGCATGCTTCGCCACCTAGAGCGTCACATCCACCGCATTGCCAGATGAGCGCAGCCGACCGTGCGGCATCTGCAACGAGCCGTCGCCCTGCTCCGTAGGTTCCCCCGTGATGCCTGTCTGGGTTGTCGATGTAGGCTCTGGTCAGAGGCGCGATCATCCGAACCGACTCCATGTTCTCGTCGGCGCCATCCACAACAAGGTCGAAGAGTTCCCACACAAGATCGTAGGGGACGTTTACCATCTCATCATCTGTTCCCATAACACTCCTTTCGTTGTGCCCCCGGCAGGACTCGAACCTGCAACATCCGGATTAGAAGTCTGGCGCTCTATCCAATTGAGCTACAGAGGCATGTGCCTATCGAGCGTACACGGGTCACGCAGATAGGGCGAACTGGTAGCCAGGCTCGTTTCCGAGAGCGTCTTGCGCCCGTGCGCGGAGGGCCGGATCGCTGATCGTGTTTGCCATGTCGGCGACCAGCCGTAGAAGCTCCCGTCGCGTGGACCTCGAAGGTGGCGGTGACGCCATCTGGTAGTTCTCAACAACGAGGTTGAAGGCGTCGCCATCGAACAGGGAAGCCTCAACAGATTCGGCGGCGACAAGACGCTCGGACATGTCGCGGATCATCTCAGATGACATCGGGGTCTCTGCCGCTGCTTTCACGACACGAAACTGCACTTCGGGAGACGTTCCGACAAGATGCGCCGCCCAGGCGATGTTGAACTGTCCGGTGTCTACGAGCGCCTGCACTTTCGGGGAAAGTTGGAGCAGTCGGAGACGTCCCAGGATACGCCGTTCGGTGTGTCCTGTGACGGCGACGAGATCGTTGATGCTGTCGCCGTCGTCGAGTCGCGCCTGGTAGGCGTTCGCTTCATCGAGCGGGGACAGGTCCACCCGGGCAGTGTTCTCGGCGAGCATCGCCCGTCGGTCGGTCCCGTCGGCGGAGATGTGTGCGGGGACGGTCGACCATCCGAGTTTGCGGGCGGCGCGATATCGGCGCTCCCCGGCGACGAGGTGGAACTTGTCGCCGGCGGGGGTGACCGTGACCGGCTGCAGAAGCCCGACTGCGGAGATCGACGCTGCAAGGCTGTCGATCCCGGGGAACCGGGTCCGGTCGTTGTTGACCGCTTCGATCTTGTCTACGGGGATCTGAGCGACTGCCGGCATGTCCATGTGTCCACCGTACCAACCGGGTGTGACAGCCTGTCAATTTGGCGGAGTGGGAGGGGGTCGAACCCTCACGCCCTTACGGGCAGTCCGATTTCGAATCGGGTGCCGCCGCCATCTTTCGGCTGGCCACTCCAAGGTGTGTCGGGATGCTCAGAACGTCGGCTCGCCGGAAGCGATCGCAGCGGCGACCTTGCTTGCCGTCTGGTTCTGCGGGTTGTTCGGATGCTGCGGAGACTTGTACTCGACGCACTCGGCGCCGAACGGGCACCGCTCCCCGTGATCGCATTCGCCGGTCCATGTGACGACAGCCGTGCCGACTTTACCGCGTGGCATCCGTACAGGGAACTCGCCGCCGACGGTGATGGACTGAATTGCGGTGATCGTTGCCATGGACACGAACGTAGCAGACGGGCGCCCACCTGCTCGACACCGGCGGACGCCCACGCTGACATGTGACCCTGGTAGCCGGCGCCGTTGCCGAGCAATCCCAGGGCCGTCCACCCGAAGGTGGGAGGGGCGGCACAGGCGGAGGGGGTCCGACCTGATGCTGCCACTGTCGGACAGTCTACCGTCCAGTGCCCAGGACGGGCGTCTCCCGTGTAGGTTCGATGCGTGACATCCGACGCGGCTTGCGCTCCGAAGACCCTGGTTATGGCAACCGAGACGGTGCTCAGCAACTACCGGGTAGGGTCCGGCGACTGGGGATGGGACATCGAGTTCGCCATGCTCACCGGACAGGACGCTCACCGGGAACTCACAGCAAAGATGCAGGCTGACATCGCATGTAACGGGATGATCGAAGCGGTGCTGCTGTCGGGCGGATGGCGCGTTTACGCTGACCTGACGATCCCGGGAGATTTGCTGGCGCTTTCGGACGGATGAACCCGTGGCCCAGAACCCTCAAGGGCTGCAGCGCTACCTCTGCGCCGGAGGCCCATTGCCTTGCTGTTGCACGAACGGTGGACGCGGCAGGACTCGAACCTGCGACTTTCAGGTCCGGAACCTGGGGCTCTATCCAACTGAGCTACGCATCCGTGTGCACGGTCCGTCACGCATGGGCATCCGCCCCGCGATCTGGTTCCTTTCGGGTATCTAAGCCGTCAGGTTGGGCGGCAATCCGACTGTCGGAGGCGATGCCCGGCAGGTTTCTCGCCGACCCGGAAGCGCCCGTGCGCGCTTCAAGCCGTCCCTGCGACATGCAGGGTGTGAGTGGATCGCCTGGGATTTGAACCCAGAACCGTCAGATTAAGAGTCTGCTGCGCTACCAATTGCGCCAGCGATCCATGAATCGGTAGGAACAAACAGTCGGAATCACCCGCACCCCGGATAGCAAGTCCGGCGCCGAGGTAGCTAGCCTCACTGTCTGCTGGTTGCTCACCAAACGCACGCAGGCGCTGTACCTGCAAGCGTCTCCCATCATGCTCTGACCTTCCCGTCCGGGAAGGGTTTCGTGCCAAGATCGGCACTTCAGAGCGGTAGACCGGACTCGAACCGGCACTCTTCACGTTGGCAACGTGATGCTCTACCAATCGGGCCTCTAGGGTTTGCCACGGGATAGGTCGCGTATTGCGTGACCTTCGACTGTGCTGGCTTTACGCGGGTTGGAGCGTTGGGTCTGCCCGACCCAAAATGTTTTGTGCGGCGTTCACATCCGCGTGAGCTTGATGCCCACATTTCACGCAACGGAACCGGGTTCCGTGCCTGTTCTCCGGGCTGATGTGTCCGCATTGGTGGCATGTTTGGCTGGTGTACCGGGGGTTTGCGAGGCCGATTGGGCTATCAGCTTCTTCCGCTTTATAGCCCGTAAAACCTCGTAACTGTGACCATCCCGCAGCCTGTATCTCCCTGTTGAGCCCGGTTTTTGCTGACTGTCCGTTCGGTAGGAACTGACCCGGATTCGCCGGGTCAGGACGCGGTTTCACCCGCGCAGTCATGTCGGTGATCCGCAGATTCTCGAACACGATCAGTCCACCGTCAGCACGGTCGACGATCACCCTCGAAATCTGGTGGTTCCTGTTCCGTCGTTGCATGACGATCTTGCGGTGCTGGCACGCGACTCGTTCAACCGCCCGTTTTCTACGGTTCGATCCTTTCTGTTTCTGCTCTAACTCCTGTTGCAACTTCGCGAGTTTGACCGCGGATCGTTTCTGCTCGCGAGGGTTCTCAAACAGTGTCCCGTCGGACAGGGCAACAATTTCGGTCACACCCAAATCCACACCGATATCGCGAGGTGTTCGCGGTCCAGGTGGACCTAATGCTGGTTCGAGGACGTAGGTGACGTACATGCGGTAACGGCCTGCTACACGCCTGACGATCAACGTTTTAGGGGCACCTCTGATCCCACGTTTCGCGCCACGGAACCTGACCTGTCCGACACCTTTCAAATACAACCGACCGACACCCGAATGTTTCCGGGTTCCACCAGCGGTGATCTTCCAACATGACGTATCAGGATATTCGACCGAACTCCAGCGGGCGGACGGTTTGAAACGCGGAAACCCTGCTTTCTCACCCTGTTTGACACGTCGAAAGAACGCTTGGAAAGCACGATCCAACCGTGTCAACGTCCCGCGTGCAGGCGCCGTCCCAAAATCCATGACCGGATGCTCGAAACCTGTCAGGGAGCGGTACTGCTCAAACCTGCTAACTGACCGGTTTTCGCGTTTCCAAACACCACGCCGTTCTTCCAACGCAGCGTTATACAACTCACACTGCAACCTGAACAAACGACCCAGTTTCGCTTGCTGCCCGACCGTCGGCGACAACACAGCCTCAAACGTCCGGAACATGGTCACAGTCAGCAGCCTACCACGAGACCAAACGCGTAACTACCTTGTGGCGGCCTCTCACATCGACAACAGCATTTGAGTCGGTTCCACCTGCTAGGGTAATCAGCGAAAGCCTGAGAACCGGGCGGCGTCAAGCACCGCTCATTGAGCGGTGTATGGGGAGCACAGGGGGCTCTCCTTGGTCCCCGCCAGACGCACCCAGCGCTGCCCGGTTCCCCAGGCGCCGTACGGGTTCGGGGTCACCCGTACACGGTGTCGGCGCCGAACATGAATGATAGGTCGTCGAGGTCGAGTAGTCCCCACGCGAACTGGTTCCTGGTGTCCGGGTGAAATCCGGGCGTGTCGGCGGCAAGCCCGATCACCCGGACGGTCTCATGGTCGAAGCCGCCCATGGCGACATGCCCGACATGATGGTGCCCATGGACGACGAGCTTCGGCTTGGACGCGTTCACGCCGGCTCTGACCAGCACCCGGTTTGCCAGAGGGGCGCCGACGTTCCGGGACTCATGCAGGTGGGGTACATTTACGTCGGATGGCGCATCGTGGGTGACGAGGACATCGACGGGGCCGCGGGCTCGTAACGCCTCGACGTCAGCGGATGTGACAGGCTCCGTGTCGGGCCACCAGTCAACACCTGGACGGCGCGGGCGGATGTCCCTGCCGTTGAAATCGGTGCCTCCACCCGCCGAGTCCGATGAAACTGCCCCGCCGAGCGCACCGAACCGTACGCCGCCCCACGTCCACACGGAACCACGGTCAGCCCACCCGAGAACCCCGTCGACGATCCACCGGATACCGTCGCAGTCTGCCGGGTAGAGCGCTCTGGCGTCTGGATGGTTGTCGTGGTTCCCGTCGGGGAACACGAGCGTTACGCCGCACCTGGCGGCGTGCTCGGCGATGTGAGTGAGCCATCCGACGTTCAGCGGGTGCGGCGCCCTCTTTTTGAGTAGACGGCGGTCGGTCCACATACCGAAATCGCCGGGAACGATCATGCGTTTGACCCCGAGACGGGACGCGACACGAAAACGTGACAGCAGCCATCTTGTGTTTCCGTGGGTGTCGCCAGCAATCAGAACTTTCATGCCCGAATGGTACCAGCGGTTCACCAGCGGGCACGATAGTTCGGGTCGGGGGCGATCCCGTGTGCGACGTCGGCGAGCGCGGACATCGCACGAGCCCAACGCTGCCCGGCGTCACGGTCGCGCCGATCCGGGGCGGTCAGGAACCCGTGACGGTCGCCTCTGTACGCCCAGAGCGTTTCGACGAGACCGAGGCTCCACGGATCATGGAGCGTGTACCCGGACCCGCTGTATCGGGCGTTGTTCATGGCGTCGGCACGGATCGTCTGGTTCAGGGGACGTTCGGCGCCGTTCGAGGTGACAACCAGCAGGTCTGCTTCCGGGCCGCGGGGTCGCTCCGAGTCATGGCGAGGGTATCCGTAACGGCGGTGTTCGGACGTGTGGATGTTCCAGTCGCAAGCCTGGCGGACCGCCACACTGTTCCCGTATCGGACGATGATCTTCGCTCGGCGTCCGTCATGGGCGTCGTCTGCGAACGCCGGGTCGGATGACATGAGATGGTCGATGATCCGGTTGATTACGGACGTGTTGACACCGTAATCGTGGATGCCTTCCCATCCGTCGAACACGCGGTCTCGGGCGTACGGGACCATGTCGTAGCCGACGTCGTCGGCGGTCAGGTCGATGTTGTTGAGTCGGGCGCGGTTCATCTGGCGTGCCCGGTGATGCGAGAGCCGTCGATCGGTTTTGGTGGATCGACGCTTACGGTCACCGCGCAGTCCACGAGTGATGTCACGGGCCTTGCCGTTGGTCTTCATGGTTGTCTCCAAACAGGAGATGAGGACGCCCCGATGGCGCCGCGAATCATCTACCTATTCGCACAACCGGTCCAGTCTCGTTCGTCCGTGAATACCCATAGGGTGCATCGTAGCCGACCCAAATAGGGTGCCGCAACCTCTGCTACGCCGGACAAGACACCATAGGTCACGCTCCGAACGCAGCGTCGTACGCCTCGCAGACGGACGTTGCAAGCACAGAGCTTGACCCGGCTTGCCGCAACGACTTGTGAAGCATCTTCCGTCCGATAAGCCACACCCGGATCGCCGACGTTGCGGCGTCGAAACGAGCCACGTCGTGAGCGTCGAGCGCCGAAGACAGCGAGACCCGTGCGATACCCGCCTGGTGCGCCTGGTGGATGCTGGAACTGAGGTTCCGGTCGACGAACGTCTGTGCTTCACCGTACTCGCTCAGATGCGCCAGATCCGTTTCTGAGCTGGTGAGGTGGACAAGCACCCCAGTCGCTGCGCGGGTGACCTCCAAAGCCCCGAGTTCAGGGGCCTCCCATGGCGTGTCACCTGTGAACACCCGAATCGTTTCGACCATCTCTGACGTCCCCATGTTCTGATTCTAGCCGAAGCCGTCGGGCCGTTGGGTATCCTGGGTCGGGTGAACAGACCTTCGATCCTCATAGCCGTTTGTGATAGCGCCGATCCTGACGGACCGCAGCGGGTCGCCCGAGCCGCTGTCCGGGCAGGACACACCGTGGGGGTGGTCGACCTCACCGCCCCGCACGAGGCGACAGGTGGCGCCGTAGGGCACTTCCGTATCCGGCAGGACGAGGACGGTGTCCATCGTGCGACATGGGTCGGAGCACGGTCCTATACCGCCCCGGACATCGACGGGGCAATTGCCGTACTTGGAACACGCGGATGCGGTCGTGTGATCGTCACGGCGTTCGACGGCGGCGGCAAGGTCGAGCACCGGGATCACACGATCGCTGTGATGTCTCTGGCGTCGCCTTCGCTGATGGTCCGTGCCCCGTTCGACACGGATGCTGTGCTCGCGGCGCTCGACGTAACCTGACGCCGGTCAGGTCTGGTATCCGGGGCGCCGAACGTCCATGCGAGTGACCATCCGAGGATCAAACACGATGTCTTGAGGTTCGCCTCCGTTCGTTGGGATTGTCCGCCCACGGCACGCTGTCCCAGCATCGTCGATTTGGGTCACGTTCTCGACACGCTGGCTCCCAACAACGTAGGTGTACTGATTGTCTGCCTGTGATGCTTTGGCTTGGGCCATAGCAGCAGACGCTCCCGCCATGTGGAGATCACGTAAGGATCTGGACCCGGAAGGGGATGCCATCGGCACGCCAGTGGTATTCGAGTCGCGTCCTGCTGTTTGGCCTCGGAAGTACGCCACCTGTTCCCGTGCGTTGAACACCCCGAACGGCATCGCATGACCGTTGGTGAGGACTGTGGACGGCACCGCCAGCGGTTGTCCCTTCATGCCTGGTGTTGACTTCCGTGCCTGGTCGGAGTACCGGCCCTGCGATGTTTCGACTTTAGCGGCGGGTACTGAGTCTGCTGCACATGTCTGGTCGAGTACGTCTTCGGGGTATTCGAGTCCGGTCCGAGTTGCGAACCGCTCGAACGCAGCCTCTTCGTCCGATGCTCGGACATCCAGAATCCCGTCGGCTTCGACCGCCGAATCAGTCTTCTCCAGCGCTCGGCGGGCTTTCTCGGATGATTCCTGTAGGGCTGTCCGGTATTCCCCTGCCGCTTCGTACGTTGACCGTGGCCAAGTTTGGTTGCCGACCCGGACAGGTTCGGTTCGTTTCCGTTCCTCCGACATTTCGTCGAGCATCTCCCCGTAACCGCGTCCGGCAGCGACAGCGCTGCCGCCGGTGCTGCTAGGGGCGAACGACCCGTCGTTCGTTCCCGGTTTTGATGCTCCGCGTTTGATCATGCACCTATGATGCCACAGCGGTTCAAGGGCATGGTTACACGTACACGGCATGAACGGCGATCGGAGCAGGCAACACGCCAGAGTCGTCTGCGTCTCCTGCTCCGATCGCCCGGAACAGGGCTCCGAGGTCGGTCGTGATAATTTGGGCGGCGAAGACTTCGACGGTTCCGTCGGGTGCGGTGACTTCCGCTTCGATGTGGACGCAAGGCCCGCTGGTTGCCCGGCGGGCGTAGTCGGGGGCTACGACGACGTTGTCGAAGTCTGAGCCCTCGTCGAGCCCGTAGGTGCCGGTCAGCACCTGCTGTGCCCATTTGATGGTGGGGGTGTGCTTGGTGCCGTTGTTGAAGACGTGATCGTTCATGGGGTCAACCTACCAGCAGGGTGTGACATTCTGTCAACTCCGGTTGGCTATCGCGGGCGAGGCAGCCCCTGGACCGCCGATTCCACAACACTCACCGCCTGCTCCGGGTCCACACACCCGGCAAGTCCCAACATGTTCACGAGAACCTCACGCTGGTCGGTGTCCCGTCCGCTCCGCCCAGCGGACGCCCCGGATCGGGCATACCTCTCAAGCGGACCGCCAATGATGGTCGCAGTACGCTCTTCGTGCCCGTCGTGGGGGATGACCGACAGGACAAAAGCACGTGCAACAGCGGACGCATCCCCATCATCTGAGATGAGGGCCTCGGCGGCTTCCTCGACGTCGTTGTAGGTCGGGGGCGTTGTCATGCCCACATCCTACCATCCGAGAGCGCGGCACTCATGCGACGGTGAACAGGTTCGGGGCTCGTCCACGGCTGGCGTGGTCGGGGTCGGCACCGAGTGACTTCACCTTCTTGGCAGACACCAAGTCGTCGACCACCTTGCGCACGGTGCCAATGCTGGCACCGGTGCCTGACTCGATGTCGTTGTAGGTCCACGTGCCGCTGCGACCTTGAACGTGGGCGGCGACGGTGGCGGCGTTGACCCGCTGCGAGCGAGCCGAAGTGGCCTTTCCACCCTTCGTGCCAAACCCGGCCTGGGCAAGCACCTCGGTGGGCACACCTTGACGACGAAATGCGTCAGCGGTGATGTCTTCTTCTTCGGCAAACTGCTTGGCCACGGAAATGAACTCTCGGACCACGGATTCGCCATCGGTGCTGCGCACACGATCGAGCTCTGACTCCAAACGCAGACGCTCGATCGGGTCCGTGGGCGCGTCCGGTCCGTTCAGGGCGTCCTGTAGTGCTGCGACGCGGTCATGGTCGATGAGCGTTGCAGGGTCGCCGAGGAAACCGAGGTACTGCCGTACAGCGTTTTCCGGGGTTGGATGGTCAGCGTTTAATGTCATGGGCCGCATGGTATCAAGCACTGTCACCGTTTGCAACCTAATCGTCTATTGTTGACCTGGCGGAAGTGGTTTAGATGTAGACGGGGGTCGTGTCGGGAGTCTCGCAAACGGCGCGACGGACATCGTCCAAGGGGACAGCTAGATCCATGAACATGAACTCATCATCGGCGTTCCATGCGGATTCGTCCTCAACCGGCGTGTATGCGTTCACGGGGAACGGCGGGTCTGCCGTGTCGTGATGACCAAGCGGAACCCGACATGGTCGTCGGGGGTGTCAACGAAACCGGGGGCGTCCTCGATCGGGCGGGCTTTGTCGACGTTCACAACCATTTCGAGTGGGAGCGCTTCACCGTCGTCGTCGGGGACGCCGCCTGAGACAGCGATGAGTCCTTGGGGTGGTTTGTCGGTGAAGTACACGTGGATTGTGATGTCGTTTGCCATGCTGTTGGTCGTAGCAGCAGCCCGTGGCGATGATGCAAACCCAAACAGAAGAACATGGGTTGACAGGCTGTCCGAAGGTGGGTAAGGTCAGACCCATGACATCAACACAGACCATCCAAGTCGGCAGCACCAGCATCGACATCCCCAGCGACGCCACACACGAAGTCGTCACCGACACCCGGATCAGCGCAGCAAACCGCGAAGTCACCACCGCCTACCGGACGCTCGAACAGACCGAACACAAGCGACTGAACGAAACCGAAGCCCAGCACAACCAGCGGAAGACCGACGCCGAAACCGCTCTGACTGCCGCCCAGGCACAGGTCGCAAAGTTCGCAGAGAACTACACGGGATGGTCACGGTACTTCCTGGTCATGTCTTCGAACGGACACATCCACTCACACATGGACTGCTCGACATGCCACAACGGACGCGAACGGACAATCTTCGGATGGCTGACCGACATGTCCGGGCTCACCGAAGCCGACGCCGTCTCAGAGTACGGCGGGATCCTCTGCACCGTCTGCTACCCGACCGCACCAACCGAGTGGACCGAAGGCGAGTCCCGAGAGAAGACCGAGAATCGCTGGTACCGGATGGTCCTCCGTTCGCCCGAGGGAAAGGCGCTCGTCAAAGCGCAGAAGAAGGTCGCCGACATCGAATGGAGGATCGGACGCGGCCCCGACGAAATAGAGCGTCTCGTCGAATACGCCGGACGGCAGGCAGAATGGGCTAAACGTGCTGAGGCGGAAGGCGACACCGATCTGGCAGCGAGTCACACCCGCCAGTTTGACAACGAGACCGAGCGTGCGGTCCAAGCTGAACGGAAGCTCGCACGGGCACTCAAAGCGCTCCCGAAAGCCCAAGATGCCGTCAAGTCCGCCCAGGCGGCGCTGGACGCTGCGATCGTCGCCGCTGGGCTCGACTAGCGGGCCGACAACGCACTTCGCACAGATGCGGACGTGAGACATCCAGCGAACGGGTAGCCTGGGCGCTGGATGTCTCAGCATTTCTCCGAACGTGAAGCGGTGGCAGGCATGATCGCGTCTGCCAGCATGGAAAGCCCTTTGGGCCTGTTCGGCAGGCTCGTCCAAGTAATCACCGGGGCCAGTGAACCGACGGCAAGTCTGGAACGTTGGGTCATGCACCCCGCTAGCCCCGACGGCAGATGGGCACGACTCTCCGTCCTCTGGGACAGTTACCTAGTGTCAACAGGCGAACGTGTTCACCTTGGGTCATGGCAAACGCCGATTGCGGTAGCGACGTTTCAGGCCCGGTCAGCACTCGCTCTTTTGGGGACACCCCGGGATGGCTTGCTGGTCATTGACCCATGTGTGGGCACAGGCGTCTATTTCGAGGCAGTAGCAAGGGAGATTGCAGAGCCACTCAGCAGGCACGCACGGTACGTTGGTTCAGACCTCGCCCCAGAAGCTGTGGCAATAACATCTGGGCGAGCAAAGGCACTCAGGATCTCTCATACGCTGCGCGTCGCCGATGCGCTCACCTGCGACAACGACTCAGATCTCTGCCGAGGAAGCTCACCCGTTCTAGTCATTGGGAACCCGCCATATGGGCGTGGGATGCTGGACACAGACGCCTACACCCGCGCCCAGTGGGTCCAGAACATTTTCGGACGGTGGAAGACAGGTTCGGGAGGGCGCGGGGCGTTGCACGACCCGTACATAGCGTTTTGGGCTTGGGCATTCGATCTTGTTGACACCTCGGGTGATGTCCGAGCCCCTGGGGTGATCTCGTTCATCACCAACCGGAAATGGATCGAAGGTCGCGCTTACGCCCCGATGCGCGCGTGGGCATCCGATTGGGCGTCCGTTATCGACATCACCGATTTCGGTCCAGGCTCCCACGCCGGCGGTGCAGGGTCTTGGTCGGCATCTCCGTTTGGGATCAAGACAGGAACAGCGATCGTCTCGATCCGGTCTAGCCCAGGTGCCATCCGAACGGAACCGGAGATCAAATATCGGCGGGGGTACTGGGAAGACTCCAGCATCCAAGCCGGACCGGACACCCGAGTGTCGCCTGCCAGATTTGCAGCTCTGAAACCCCGAGACAGAGTGGCAAATGTCGAGGGCGAAACATCGTGGGTGCCGGCTGTTCCGCACCTGCCATTGGATGAAGGAATTCAAGTAGCCAGGGGGATTCAGACTGCCGAAGATTCGCGTTGGATCAAAACGGTCAGGGAACCCGGATTCGATACCATTCATGCGTACCGTGCGTTCGACAACCGCTGGGCGGTATCTGAGCCACCCAAATCTCCGCCGTCAACTAGGGGACGTCGCCCGCACGAGGCCCGCCCTGGCAGCCGGTGGAGGCACGCCCGCCTTTTCGGCCCTCACGACGCCTTCATCGCTGCAGGCGGATGGTATGCGGTCCTCCCAGCAGGCAGGCTGCGACCTGGCCCAGCGGCCCATCCTACAATTCATCTCCCTGACAACGAATGGTTCGGTGGGCGAGGCGGCAGGATCATAAGGGTTACTTCGGGACGCACGGTCATCCCTGTCGGATACCGCGACTGGGCAAACTCCCATGAAATGGACGGAAGTGATTTCTGGCGCTATGCCGTCGCATGCGCTCACCACCGAGGATATTGGACCGCAGGACACCCATATGCTGCGCAGCTAGAAGAACAACGGGTCGAACCGCTGTTGGTCGATGACCCTTGGACGATCACCAGACTCATAGGACTAGGCGCAGACCTTCTCAGATTGTGGTCACTTGACGATGTGAAGCCAGCACCTCACAGGCAGACCGCGGATGGATGGGAGTTTGACGGGGAGCAGCCCGCAAGTCAAGTAAACATCCATGGGCGCGTGGTGCTGTCCCAGTGGCAGAAATCCAGATTACCAAGAGACAAATGGGACAGGGGCTCCGCCGCGGAGTTCGGGTCTGTGATCGCTGCCGTCAACGAGGTTGTAAACGTGTCCCATGCGATCGCAGGGCTGCTCGCAGAGTCCGACTCTGGTTGCGTCCACCACGGGGGATAACCACCCGAGATGCCCGTCTCGGGTACCCCGGGGTTCTCTGATTCTGCGCAGCAGAGCGATCACGCGCCCAGATGGTGCGCCACAGGCACCGGTATATCGCTTACGATCAGACCGTTCCTGTTCGACGACAGCAGGTCCAGATTGTGGGGGATCGAAGCGAACTTCAGTCCTCAGTCCTCGCTACGAGGGGTCCGGTGCGCTCGGTCGGGCGCGGCGCGTGGAAGGTCTAGCCCGTCCCAGGAGTGCGCTGAATCAGCGTACAAGCCGGGTGTCTGGTTGTGGCGGACGGTTCCAACGAGCCCATTCGAGAACACCCGAACGGACACTCTTGGAAACAGCGATGACGAGAAAGCCGGGGGGCAGAAAGAACATGATCCAGACGCAGTACGCTGCGGCAATAACGGACGCTGCGGCGAACGGATGGAAGAGATACACGACCGTCGATACGACGAAGGCCGCTATGAGGACCGCAGAGATCACCGTGAACGGTGCCTTCGGTGCCGCATGAGAGAACGGCAGGACGGCCGTGCCAGCGATGAACGGAACCACCGTGATGAGCGCGAGCCCGGACAGCGTGTACCCGTGCAGTAGCCCCGGCACCAGGACTACTGCTGCCACACCCAACAGAACTTCGATCGCAAGATTCTGCTTGTGTCGTTTCGTGACACCGGACATCGTCGCATCACACCAGGCGACCCACCCGACGTCCTCGTGCGGGTAACGGGACCAGAGCCGCTCCCGGGCCTGGACTGTCGCTACAGCGAGCCTGCGTTTATACCCGGTGTTCATGCTGGCACGCTCTCGGCCCAACCGGCGCCGGTCAAGGCTTCACGGTCCATTTGCACGGCGACCATCGCAACCATCGTCTCATCCCAACGGTTACCGTCTCGCGCCTGGGCAACCCACGCCTGCCCGATGACAGCGTCAGTGTCGCCGTTGACGCCCTTGTATGCGCCGATCCGTCCGAGGATCTCGGCGAGAGCGCCGGCAGGCGTCGACCGCATCACGAACATGTGCCGCCCATCCGCCGGGTTCGGACGGAACCCGACAAACTTGGCAGGGAGTGGGCCCATAGCCCTCAGAAGGAGGTGGGTGTCGTTGGCGGTAGCCGTCACCCGTACCGATCCGACCTGGGTTTCGAAACGCCGGTGGTCGAGGTCGGAGGTGTTCCGCCATCCGAACTCCGTGAGCAGCGTTTCGAAATCGTCGAGGTTCATCGGAGCCTTCTTCCGTGGGGCGCGGTGCCCCTCACCTCTGAAGTTACCGGACGTTACGGCATCCTGTCAACCCGCCGCGTGTGGCATGGTAGGCCCATGACTTCCCAGATGAGAGCACAGACCGGCAACGGCACCCCCAGGATCGTTCGCGCCCGCCCGCAGCGCGCGGCTACGGCACGGAACCCGAACCGCTTCCGGAACCCGTCCACGAGTTCCGGGTCACCGGACACAATCTGACGACCGGCGAGTTCACCAGAGGCGACCGCGACGACTACGACATGAACGCCCCCATACCAGCGCGGATCGGTCTGGGACGTCGAACGAGACGACTTCCCGTACCGGATTGTTGACGGGAAACAGCGGATCGAAACGCTGCAACAGTTCGCGGACGGGAAGTTCGACGTCCCAGGGCACTGGTTCCATACCGATGACCTCGAAGGCGGCGAACAGGCCCGCACCGGAATGGTCTAGTACGGCGATCTGTCCAGAGGCGCACAGCGCAAGTTCGCGAACCGTCCTGTACCGGCCCAAAGGTTCAACGCGGCGGTGGTCACGACCGGCAACCAGACAGACGGGCTGGTCCACACCCCGCAAACAGATGAGCAGGTGCTCGAAGCCGAACGCCGTTTGTATCTGGCGATGAACACTGGCGGTGTAGATCACACCGAAGCGGATCTTGACCGGGCGCGCCTCTGAGCGTTCAGCCCCACATGACGACGAGCCCGCGGGTGTTGGCGTAGGTACCCAGGTCGCTGAGGCGGGTTTGTGTGCTGGTGTAGTAGCCGGGGCGGATGGCACAGTCGACGAGTGTCGCGCCGTTGGGTCCTGTCCGGCGGGTGCTGTCGGTGCCGGTGTCGTCCGAGCCGACTCCCATGACCATTGCCCGCCCGAGGAACTCCGGGCCGGATGCCGCGCCCACGAGCACGTCGGTCGGGTATCCGAGACGGCTGAGGAGCGCTGTCGCGTTGGCGTTGGACACGTTGACTTCCATTCCGCACATGTCGCAGGCGGCTTTCTGGTCGACGGAGCATTCGCAGGTGTTGAACTGCGCCTGGTCGTCGCGGTGTTCGGGGTCGTTGGGGGCGACACAGGTGTTGTGGGGCATGGTGCACGCTAATAGGGTGCGGTTGCCGTCTTGGGTGCCGAGTGCGAAGGTGACGCTCATGGGTCCACTTTACGCACACGCCGGACAGGCTGTCAACCTGCGGGGAACAGTGGATCTTGCACAGTGGGCTCCCACGATTCGTCGAGACCGTCCGCTAACGGCCCACGGTCAGCAACCCATTGAGCGACCACCGCAGCGACTTCGTACGTCCGTGGTGACCGCCTGAACAGGTCAGAGGCATCACGCCCGAGTATGACCATCTCGGACGGTTTCACGAGGATCTCGCCGAGAAGCCCGCGGTGAAACCGTTCGAGCCGGTCAAACGCCAGCCGGATAGCCGTCTTCTGCATGTCTGTCCCACGGTCGATGTGAGGGTCAAGGAAGACCGTGGGGATGCCTGCCGTGTACGCGTCGAGCAGCCCGGTTTCCCGTTCCCAGATACCGGTAGCCACATGGACTTTCCCGGCGATTTCGGCGTCGGATGGCAGGTCATCCATCGTCGTCCTCTCGGGTGCTGTCGAAGTCGATCTGGACGTCGGCGTACGGGGTCTGGCTGGCGGCTTCGGTCAGTCTTCCAAAGACGACCGTTCCGGTCAGTTGACGGTCGACAGCAGCCTGTACGGCGTCTCGGAAGGTCCGGCTATTACGGGCAGGTGCCGTCTCCGCTCGTGTTTCCTTGTGGTGCTCCCAGAGGTGCTCGGAGCCCGACCCGTACTTCGTTTGGAACTCGGCTCGTAGATGTGTTTCCCATTTGTCTGTGAGCGCAGCGAGAATCGCCGTTTCCATGCGGGATGCTTTGCGGCTCTGCTCCCGCCGCTTGACCTCCCTGGCGACGGAGCGCCGGTCTTCCTCTGCACCCCAGATAGCGAGTCGTGCGAACATGTCTTCGTTGGACCAGACGAGCAGCGCAGGCTCGCTACGTTTCGGGTCGGACCATGGGACACTGCCCAAACCTGGGATACCGTGCCCGTCGCTGTAATGCCCCCAGCGAAGATCCCAACCGAAACTGTCCTTGTGCCATTCGAGCGCTGTTTCGCCGCCTTCAGTCTGGGCGGTCACCGCAGCCCGCCCGACATCGGGTTCCTGCACGTAATAGTCCGAGTCGAACACGATGCCGTCACCCATCGTCTCCGGGGCTTCCTCACCTTCCCACCAGAACGCTTTGAAGACCCGCTTCTCGTTCATCACCGCTTCAACAACACAGATCGGGTCGCCCCATCCGCTCATCGTCTCGACGATCGTGTCGATCGTCTGTTGTCTGACAGTGCCGGTCGGATAGAGGTTCGGGTCAGCAAAGAAATCCCAATGCGACCACACGTCAGTCTCGTAGATCAGATGGAGTGCAGCAGCAGTCCGGTATTGCGCCCGGTACCACCTGTCAGTCTCACCGTGCCGTCCGTTCTTGTAGATGCGGGTGCGGTCCATGAACACATTCTCGACGTATGCGTCTGCGGTTGGTGCGTACGCATACCAGTTGCCTTGCCGGTTCCGTCCGACAGCCATGAGCCCGTCGATTGACTGTGCCGATTCCAGTACCCGTGCTGCCGCAGGGTCGTTCTCTGCTTCGACATCTTTGGTGTACATGCGCATGATCCCGGCGAGCGCCGCGGCTTCTTCATCGGGGGTGCCTTGGAGCGGGCGAGCCCATCTCTGTTCGATCTTCCAACGGTGAACAAGACCGTCAACGATGATGTCGGCGTCGTCAGGGTCTGTGCCTGCCTCGACGACTTTCCCTGCGAGTAGCAGACGGAAGTCGGACTCTGCTTCGACCTCAGCGGTCTTCGCGTCGCGTGCGGCGATCAGCGCTGGGATCGTTTCCCGTAGCTGCTGGGATCGGGCGTCCCTCGACCCGATGTAATAACGGATCTCGTCAAGCGACATCAGGTCGAACGGCAACACCCACGAATCGTGGGCTGGGTCGACAAGCACAGACCCGCGCTGGTCAGGGGTCCGCAGCGTCTCCCGTCCCGGACGGTCAGGGTCTTTCAACCAAAGTTGTTCGGTCCGGTCGAACGGGACGACAAGCATCCCGTCCCTCCGCCCGGTGACAAGATGGGGTACCCCTGGGGATGGCAGCGACTCACAGGACTGGGGTGACAGGCGAGGATTCCCACGGCGACGGCTCCACCCATCCTCAGAACCCATTCGCGTGAACTCGCGGGTGTTCCAGTTCCCGATCACTCGCATACCGGGCCGGAGCGCCGCCATTTTCGTTTTCAGCCACTCTCCGAACGGAGGACGACCATCAGGAAGCATTTTGCTGCTGTCAGCGTCAGCGACAATCACGACCTTCCCGGCTTCGTGTGCGCCCATCGACATGATGTTCACACCGTTCTCGGGAAGCGGTGCGAACACGGTCGTCCTGTCAATCACCCCTTGGATCGTGAGCATGATCTTCAGGTAGTGCCGTTCCGCTGCCGATGCTGCACGTTCGGCTTGCGCCCACGCGTCAGTGCCAGGTTCGATCTTCCCGAACCGGTTCTCGAAGAACGCTGCGAACTCGGTTTGGAGCGGCAGGATACGGGTTTTGATCTCGATGTCTTCGGTTGTCATCAGCGACACGACCGTCCCGTTTCGGAACAGCCAGAAACAGCGCCGGTTTTGGAGGTCGCGGGCAATGTTCGCCAGCGAATCTTTTCCTTGTGATCGGCGGACGGTCGGACGGACGACAACAACGGACTTGTCTGCGGGGAGTACCTGCTGAACGTTCGCGAAGTCGGCAGTGATCCACTCGAAGAACTTGTCGGCGTCACGCCAGTCGGTTCCAAGGTAGAGCGCTTCTTCGTCCATGCGGAGCACCTGTTGGAACACATGAATTGGTGTGCTTGCGTCGGCAGGCTCGCCGTCCCAAAGAATTTCGACGCGTTCGCGTGACCCGAGGTACAAGTCAAGGGCGTTGATCACTTCACCAGCTCGTGCCGCCTGTTCCTGCAGCGGTGCCAGTTCAACTCGCAGGGCTTCCATCTGTGCCCGTGCTGCCGTTTCGAGCGCAGCTACTTGTTCGGCAAGCACAGCCTTCTGGGTGTCGATCTCAGCCTGCGCTCGTTCCATCTCGGCTTTGAGCGCGATCTGCTGTTCGGCTGCCGTTCGTGCCGCCTCGTGTGCTTGGGAGCGTGCGAGGTCCGGGTCTTGGGTGAGCGCAGGTGTCACCTCTGCTGCGCTTTCAACGGTTGTGTTGTCGGTGCCCATCAGATTGCCCCCGAGACAATCCCAAGGATCACACCGATTACTGCTACGACCATGCCGAAGAACGCGATTGTCTCCGATGCGGGGATGTCCATGCCGTTTCTCCGGTAGCTGCTGGTGATCCCGAGGGTTGTGAACGCTATGATGCTCAGCGCCAGGCAGCAGAACATCAGGTTGTTCGCCGCGATCGGGGTGGCATCGACCAAACGTGCTTTGTTTGCCGGGTTCTGGAAAGCGAACACCGCTAGCATCACAGCCCATAGTGTTCTTCCGGTGCGTAGGACGATTCGTGTTCCCATGCCTTAGAACTTACACGCCGCCAGGACAGATTGTCAACCTCATGGTTTGGTCCCTGCAATGGGCAGGTGACCAGATACCTTGCCAAAGTCGTCCTGCCCGCCGCGCCGCACCCATCTGGCACCGGAGCCCGCAGCCAGGCGCGACACCTCACCGAACGCGCAGCATCCGAGGAATCATCCTGGTCGACGTCCGACGCGGAAACGATGCGGCGAACCTACGACATCGAAGCGGCATGCTGGGGCGAATGGACAGCACACCCGGACTATCTCGCACCGCTCCACGATGCTTTCGCCCGCGGTCGGCTCCCCTCGGGCGGGCTATGCCTCATCGGAGGTTCTGCGACTGGACCTGAAGCTCAGTTCATTCAGGGCTGGTACCCGCAGTCCATCGCTGTCGACTTGTCCATGGGGATGCTGTCATCCGCGCCCAGAGGCAGCACCGTCCAAGGTGATATGGCGCAGTGCCCTTTTCGCCCTCACTCGATCGACGTGGCGGTCCTATTGAACGCACCGCTGTTCCCCGAAGCCCTATCGGATTGTCCTAACTCCGGATGGGATGCGGGTGTGGGCGTCGAGCTTCGGGGCGACAAACCCTGTGTACCTGCCGTTGCATGCGGTCACCGCAGCGTTATCCACGGCCTGTGAATAACCCCGTCGGGGATAGCGGTGCGGGCATCTGCTAGCTTCCCATCGAAACGCCCTCTCGACAGGAAGACACGCATGGACGAAATCGGAGAGTACCTCCACCGGATCAGTCAGCACCAGTTGCTCACAGCGGCAGACGAGACGAACCTGGCAATCGTCATTGCCAAAGGACGCGCCATTCAATCTGCCAAACCGGACCCTGCCGGACGTACCGTCGCCGACCGTCGAACGATTCGCCTCGCGGACCAGGCGGCGGAACGGTTCTGGCTGAGCAACCTCCGGCTTGCCTACATCATCGCGAGCCGATACTCACGGCCCCCAGGCATGGAACTCATGGACCTCGTCCAAGAGGCGAACATCGCTCTGAAGACTGCCGTCGAGAAGTTCGACTGGCGCAAAGGGTTCAAGTTCTCGACCTACGCCACCTGGTGGATCCGGCAGTCCATCGGGCGTGCTATGGACAACTCCGGGACCACCATTCGCCTGCCGGGAGACCAGGCTGCTGCCCTCCGTGCGGCGCTGAAGCGTACCGGAGGAGATCCAGGGAAGCTCGACCCGAAGATGAGGGAACTCTACGAACTGACGTCGACGCTTTCGTTGAACGCTCCGACCGGGATGGATCCCACCGGGAGCAGCGAATTGCAGGACATGATACCGGATGCGAGTCGTGGCGTCGGGGATCAGGTCGAACTTCTCTCCCGCTCAGAATTTTTCCGCAAGAAACTCGCCGACATGGACCCGGTCACCGCGTACATCATCGGACGCAAATTTGGGTTCGATGATGCTCCCGTCTCCCACCGGGTCATCGGGGAAGAACTCGCTTCCCTCCCAGGTGGTGTGTACCTGACATCTGAAGCCATCCGCATGCGCGTGCTGCGAGGGCTTGCCCAGATGGCATCGAGCCCTGATCTCGTGGAATGGGCCGACGGTCATGGTGCCCCCGCTCCGAGAATCTCGAAGGAACTCGACCGTCAGGCGAAGCTAGCCCAGCAGCGGCTCAATGAGCAGCTTTCGCTACCCATCGGCTGATCGTCCGCTCGTCCACGCCGTAGATGCGGGCAAGGGCCTTGGATCCGTCCAGAGCGTGCTCGGCGGCGATGTCAGCGTAGGTCTTGCCCGGCGGGAGCTTTGAGTTGTGCGGGTGCCCGCGTCGGGTGACCTCTGCTTGACGGAGCCGGTTCCCGACTGCCTCGTGGGAGAGCCCGACGATCGCGCCGACAGCACGGAGCGATAGGCCCTGGTTGTAGAGGCGGACGATCTGAGCGGTCTGTGTGTCCTGGTCGGTCTTCATGGCGGTTCTCTTTCCGGGCGCGAGCCCTTTCTCGGTCGTACTGTCAACCCTACCGGTGTTCTGACAGTATGTCCAGCCCGAACGGCTAACCGTTCGGGAAGAACCGTGCCCCGACCTGCAGCGCCTGAGCCCAGATGCACAGGTCCAGCGCCGACGCCCGCACGTCCCCAGCCTCAGCGTACTGCAAGAACACCGTCTCAAACCGGGCGTAGTCCCGGGCGACCCGCCATTCCGACGGGAACACCCCCGTTGAATGTGAGCGCCCGGGTCCGTCTCCACGCCTGCGACGAGATGCCCGATCGCGGCGTGAGCGGCGGTAGCGTCCTCGTACCGCACGCCGTAGCCGCCAAGCAGGCAGAACGCTACCTCCGACACCAGCCCGGCACCGGACGGTCCTGGCGGGGAGTACTCGGGCCTGACGGCTTGCGACACTCAGTAGGCAGGCGACCCGAAAACGTCGCGTCTGCGCCATCGAACCGTCCGCGGGCCTCCATCGTCAGACAGACGGAAGGTCTCTGTCCCCGACGTCAAGCGGTGGAGGCGTTACGGATTCTGTCGGAAACCGACTGGAAAGATGCGGCTGCTTCGCTGAGCGTAGCGTGCCCTTCCGGTACCGCGTCGCCTTCGTCGCTTTCCCATCTGTCGATCTGCGCGCTGATCGTGTCCATGCGTCCGGCGAGCATTTCGGTGTCACTCGGGGCGACGTCCCCCCAGTTCCTGGCGATGTGCCCCGAAAGGACACTCAACTTGCCCAGCATTTCTTCCCGTTGGACGAGCACCAAATCGGAAGTGTTGAGCCTGCTCCGGTACTGACGGATCTCTGACACGCCGGACAGGAACCGGTCAGCGACGTTGCTCCCGGCTCGCATTTTGCGGATTTCCTTGGCCTGCCGCCAGATCGCGACCGAAAGACCAACGGACAGAACAACAGCGGCAGCAACAAGGACGGGACTCAAACGGGTTCTCCAAGTTCGGGGGCGAGATACCCAGTGTACCCGATCGCTGGTTGAGGGAGTTCCCGGATGAGTTCCCCGACCAACGCGCCTCCGCCCTTGTCGATGCCGGTGCCCCCGTTCTGTTTGAACCAGAACGGGACGCCCTGCTCTGCGCACTGGGCTCTTAGCCGCTGCGCCCAGCCTGGGTTCATCCGACGTGCGTTCGGGCCTGACTCCCCGCCAGCGATCACCCAGTCGATCCCGGTCAAAGTGATGTCCCCGAGGTCTTCGAGTAGCGGTTCGCAGGACAGGAACCGGACTGACGCGTCATGCTCACAGAGCGCTTCGATCCGATCGGCGGATGCTCGAACGCCGACGGAGGTCCCGAGCCACACGTTCGACGGGGCACTTATCCTGCCTGTGGATAAGTCGGCCCACCGTCCTGCGAGACGCCCGATGTTTTCGGGCCGTTTCGTTAAAAGTAGCCAGTCGAGATGGGGTGTCACATCGACCATGTCGAACAGGCGCTCTCTCGTGTCGATGAGGTCGTCTCGGTCCTCGAACACGTCGGAGAGAGACGCGCAGAACACTCGCCGTCGCACACCAGCTTTCACTGCGGCACGGTACCATTTCGGTGGGTTCTTCCAGTTTGAGTCGGCTGTGATCCGCCGGTCAGCGGTCTTCCCCCAATGCGCTCCACGGTGAAACCGGATGTTCCTGGTTTCCGCGTAACAGTTGGTGCATTCGGCTGAAACCCGGGAACAGCCTTCCCACGGGTTGAACGTGTGGTGACACCAGTTTACTCCCGTCCGCGTGCCCATCAGATTGACGCGATACCCCATGTCGACAGTCCGATGAATGCCCACATGCCAGCCGTCAGAAAGAACTGAAGGGTCAGCACATCCGCATAAAGTCGCCCTGGCAATGCGTCTGCGTGGCGGCGTATCAGCCGGAAGTCGGCAGACGCTAACGCCAGAATCACACCGAGAGCGATCAGCCATATAGCAGACCCGCCCGACGCCGAGAACGCCATGCCAGAGAGTACCCCCAGTGCCGTCCCTCCGGCTGCGCCATACCAGATGTAGTCGGCTCTGGCGTTATCGCCGGCGCTGAAGTTCTGGGGTGTGTCTGCCGGCGGACGCTGGACATCTGCTGCGGTTTCCATAGAGCGACTATACCACTTGGCTGCCCCGCCGCGGACCGTGACGTAACGGTACCAGCCCCGCCTAAACTGGGCGGGATGAAACCGCTTCTCGTCACAGAGCATGGACGTTTGTTCCAAGGAGACTGTCTCCGAGTTCTTGCCAGCATCGAAGATGGGACGGTCGACGCCGTGTTTGCTGACCCGCCGTTCAATCTCGGGAAGGACTACGGCCATGGGATCTCGGATGCGCTCAAAGATTCCGAGTATTTGGACTGGTGCGCAGCATGGGTAGCCGAATGCTGTCGGGTTGTCGCCCCTGGTGGTGCCCTATGGGTCTACAACCTGCCGAAGTGGAACATCGAGATCGGGCACATGCTTAACGCTGCCGGGATGACGTTCCGTCACTGGGTGAGTATCGCCATGACAACCCGTCTGCCGATCGCAGGGAAGCTCTACCCGGCTCACTACTCGCTCCTGTACTACACGAAGGGGAAACCCAAGCATTTCGATCGGCCGAGAATCCCGATCGCAGCGTGCCGGCACTGCGGCGGCGACATCAAGGATTTACGGCGGGCACCGCAAGAAAATTCATCCTGACGGGGTCAACCTGTCGGACGTTTGGACCGACATCCGTCCGGTCCGCCACAGGACAACGAAACACCGGGCAGCGAACGCTCTCCCAGAGAAGATGCTCGAACGGGTGCTGTCAATCTCAACGGGCGAGGGAGACTTAGTCGCCGACTTCTTTGGGGGGTCTGGGACGACGTACGCGGCCGCTGAGCGCATGCACCGCAATTGGGTTGGGGCGGAACTCGGGGATTGCGCCCCGATCGTTGCGCGTCTCACCGGCGGCGAGAAAGTCGAAGGGTTCATGCCGAACCGAGGCGACGCGGGTAAAGGCCCGCCCTGCGTTTAGTTGTGTACCTACCCGTACGACAACGGCAAGTTACCCACAGGCTGTGGGTAACTTGTGGTAACGAGTTCACGTGCTGCTTCGGCGTACGCTGCGGCAGCATCGGTAGCGACTTCGGATGACGCTTCGATCTCGTCCCATCCGGCGGTCCTGACCAGGTCTGCGGCTTCCCCGAATCTCTGCTGGGCTTCGTGGTACTCGTCGCGGGCATCGAGGAAGGCCCTGAAACCGCGGGCGTAGTCGGAGTCTGGGGCGAAGACCGTCCATGTCGATCCGTTGTAGTCAAGCGGTGCGAACGCTCCGTCGTCGCCTGCCACAAAGGTCAGCCACACAAGCTCTTCCCGCCACACTTTCGTGCCAGGCCCGTGCGGGCTCACAGCCACGGTGATCGTGCGCCCGCTCGCTTCCGTCACGGTCCCTTCCAACATCTTGTCGTCGTTCTGACGGAAATGACGACGACGCACCTTGACGGTCGAACCGGGAGAACACCAGGCGTTGTCAGGGAACACCGAGACAGTTTCGGTCGTGACGGGCAGATGCATTAGTTCTGGCATGCAGTACACGATACAAGGTCGCCGGCGACGTTTCTTCGCTCACAGACGATCGCAGCGAGCGCAGGCGGGGATGCTCTACGGAAGTGGGCTGACAGGCGGGGACGCGAACTAGTCTTCGACGTGGAAGCGGACGACTCGGACACGGCGATGGACGCTGTTGACCTAGCCGACGCGATCTCCCGTGTGTGCGACAAGCACCTATTCGACGTCGGCGAGGCGCTCGAACTAATCGAACGCTTGCGCCTGAAGGCGAGCGGTGCCATGGACACGGACCGGGTTGTGATGCTCGGAACTATCCGAGACGCCCTGACCGATTAGCCGCGGGTCTCCCAGAACGCCCTGACCTCTAACTGTTCGAGAACGCCTGTCGGACGCGGGAACTCGCGGTCCCGGCAGTAGTCGGCGTACGCCTGCATGCGGGCAAGGTCAGCGTGTCCGGACGGGCTGAGGTTCCCAGCGCGACGCGCTTTGAGCAGCCACCGGTGCGCCTTCATGAACTCGCTGTACGACTGTTCCCACGCCGAGTACTCGCCGCAAAGTATCCGCCCACGAAGCTCGGACGGGAGAACACATGCGCCCGACGGGCACTGGCAGACGATCAGGTGCATGAGGGCGCCGGGGAGATCCCGTGGTCGTCGAGAACCACCTGAGGTTCGGTGAAATGGGCGACGTACTGCATTGCCGACCGGGCCTTCACATGCCCGGCGCCAGCCGTCTGCCGGGTGGACTGCCAGACGGCACAGAAACCGAGGGTGTCCGGTGACCATCCGAGAAGTTCCGCCACTTTCGATTCGTCGAAAGTACGGTCCATGTCGTACGAGAGCGCCCACCAGAGCAACGGGACCAACTGCCCTGGCATGCACGACTGCGAACGGTCCTGCCTGTCACGGGACGCTCGGAGGTCCATGAGCGTTTGGGCGACGTTATGAGACGCTGCGGTCCGTTCCCCCGCCAACAGTTCAACCGTCGCGGCGGCGGACTCAGCGATCTCGTCCGGCGAGGATGAGGTACGGACGCCAAGATTCCCGGCTATTTCGATGGCGTGCAGGGTGAGGTCTTGGACCTCGTCAACGGCGACGCTGCGGTTCGTTCGGCTTATCGGGAACGATCGGCGAGGAATCTCAACTGCGTGCATGACGTCGAGCGTAGCACCGTGCCGGAAGCCAGCGAAATCCCGCTGATACAACCGTCGGGCTGCTACATTCACCTCAAACGCGCTTCGAACGGAGAAACCTCATGGCAACCATCGAAACACTCACACACCGGTTCAATTCGGCTTTCAAAGCGACTGGACTCACCCAACAGGAAACCGCCGACTACCTGATGGTGACCCGCAGGGAGGTCCGTGCCTGGCTCGATACCGGGTCACCGAAAGTGCCGACCCGTGCGCACCTGCGACGCTGGGCCGAGAAGCTCCCTGATGCAAACATCACGCTACTTCCGAAGACCGCGAACGCTGCCGGGGCGAAGCCATCAGTGCAGACCGAAGCGTCATGGTGGCGGCTCCGTGCAGGGCTCACCCAAGCAGAAGCAGCGGAAGTGGTGGAGACGCCCGTGTCCGAATACGCCAAGTTGGAGCATTCGATGGTCTACGGGCTCCCTGATGGGCTCGGGTGGCTCGTCCAGATGACCCACCCGTCCGCCAGCGACACGGACGGCCCGCAGACGTTGTTCGACCCGGACGCGCCCGTATCCGACATCGTATGGTCGCTTCAGCCTGTCGCTGACGACCCGCCGGCGGAGACAGAAACGGTCGAAGAGCTACTCGAACATCTGCGTCGCGAAAACTGTGACGCGTGGGCGATCATCCGTTGGGTCGAACCGGAAACCGCCGAGGAAGCACGCCAGGCGATCGACGCTTACAACGCTTTGTGTGTCGAATCTGACGCTGCACGGGCCGCCCATGCGAACGGGTTCACGCCAGAGCAGATGCAGGAAGCCTTCGGTAAGTCGCCACGCGGGCTGAGCGCAACATGACACGGACGCTGTGGGGCGCCCCTGTCCCCTTGGTGGGGGGCAGCGGATGTCCCCGAAGTCTGGTGCTATGTGCTCCAAGACGGCAGGCGAGTCATCACCCGCGCTGCTGTAGCGGGCGCTCTCGGGATTTCCGGCGGATCCGCCGCCCCATGGACCGTAGACGGAGAATCGGCTCTCGGCAGGCTGGGCGGCCCAATCCGGTTTCGGACCCCTGGGCGGCAGACGTTCATCGGATATGACGCCGAGAGGCTTCCGGAGGTCTGCGACCTGTTCCTGCACGGGCGGAAGCTCGGAACGCTGACCGTGGGACAGGAGCGGGTGGCGTCCCGAGCCGAGATGCTGGTCCGTGGGTTCGCTCAGGTTGGGATTGTGGCACTCGTAGACGAAGCGTCCGGGTACCAGGAACATCGGGCTCACGGGGCGCTAGCGCTACTTCTCGAAGGGTACGTCGCTGAGAGTGCCCGCATGTCGCTCAGAGGGCTCCCAGACCGGGCCTACCAGGCGATAGGTGACCTGTCCGAGTGTTCGCAGGGTATGGATGTCCCCGCCGTAGGAGCGAGAGTCGAAGACATGGTGCGACGCGGTCCACGGTCTGACGATCCGGGTTGGGCCGAGTTCGCCGGGTCAGTAACAACACTGCTGGTAGTCAGCGACTCATGGGACGAGTTCGACCAGTCGCTGGACCGTCACCACCCCCGCAAGTAACGGCCCGGGGCCTTCTAGCATCATCGAGCGTTTGTACCCGGCAGCGATCCTCCGCGCCCGCGCTTGCTGCTCGCCAGCGGTTCCGCCGGAGAGCCCGTTCATCTCGATTCAGCATCAAGATCCCCTTGGGTAGTTCGACTCACCCGATCGTAGCCGGTCGCATGTCCTGAGAATCACATCCCGATCCGATGTCACCGTGCGTGCATCTACCGGCTACGATAAGTGACATGGTAAATCTCGTGCCAGTCCAAAACCTCCGCAAAGCTCTCGGCAGCGCTATCGAGGAAGTAGCGTGGTTCGCCGAAGAGGCCGCATCCCGGACCCCCCACCCGTTCCAGGACGCCGCTTTCACCGTAAGCGAGGCGATCTCGGCTGTCACCGATACAGTCCAGATCGTCGTCGGCGCCTAATCCGATGGGCTTGCCTCTGCCGTTTCCAGCGGTTCCCTTTTCCTGCAGCATGAGCACATCAGAACAGGGAGACACACCATGCTGACCGATGCGTTCAAACGCCGACCGACCGCCTATCGCACTATTGATCTCACCGAACGTGCCGGTGTAAGCGGTCGACTCGTGCACGGCGACTACGACCCAGAAACCGAGACAGTCACTATCGGACTTGCGACCGAAGACGGGAACGTCCGGTTCACCCCCAGCGAACGTCTGATCGAACAGATCGAAGCAGCATTCGGGCCGACAGACCCGGAGGTCGGTGGGACACTGTCGGTCAACAACCTCGGGCATAGCGCCAGCGGCGAACGCATGTGGTCAGCACACTGGGAACCACCTGTGACCGTAGATCCCGAGCCGGTCGTCGACGCGTTCGCTCCTGAACTGGAAGACGCCAGTACGGAACCTGCACCTGTGGATGACACGCCGACGCCGGAGTACCAGATCCCGGTCGGGGTGTTCGGCGACGACGGCGCCGGCGTTGACGCTTCGCAGGACGTCGGTTTGACGTCCGCTGCGCCTCGTCCGCGTCCTCGCCCTCAGCCCCACACCTGACCAAACCTAGACCTGGTTATCCACAGTCTGTGGATAACTGAAAGTGGTCATGGTCCTATCCGACCCCTGCCCCACAGAACGCCGGAACGTCCACAGGGACAAGCGCCTTCAACCCGGCAGCGACCACAGCTTCAACGATCCGCCTGAGCGCATCCTGCCCGCCGACAACATGTGACCCTGAACTGCACAGCCACCCGACCTCGACGACAGTCCACTCCGGGCGGGTAGACCAGATGAACGGTTCCACATCGAAATGCTGCGGATGTTCTTCTGGGAGGCACCCGCACAACGCACACGTTCCTTTGATCGGTGCGGGGCTCGGTTGCCCCTTCTGGAACCAACCTACCCAGCCCCGGACAGCATGTCAGCATAGGATCGTTCATAGTTCGACCCCAACATTCCGCCTCAGAACTTCAGACAGGTCATCACCACAACATCGACGAACTCGACGCCGTCACCAGACTCGGGCTCAAGTATCTCCACGGCAGCACCCATAGACGCTGCCAGCGCTGCCGCCGCCCACGTGACGTCCGTCGACGCCCGCAGAGCCGCATGAACTTCGGTCGCCCCGGACATGTCAACTTCGCCGGACCCTTCGGAGGGGAACTTGTTCAACGCCCCAAGCGCACTGGCACGCGCCTGTTTGAAAGTCGCAGCTGACGCCAGCAGCCGTTCGAACACGGTGATGGAATGGGCGTGCCCCATGTTGGTACTGGTCGTCCCTGCGAGGTCAGCCAGGTTCCATGCAGGGTTCGGTTGCCGCAGCGCGTTGTGGACGTCGGTCGGGTCAGAGTTCACGAGAAGGAACTATCCGACCACACGCTGAAAGCCAAATAGGCCCCCGCTGCGCACCCGCCGACGGCGCAAGCCACGAGCACAATGAGCTGCAGGAGCCAGGAAACCCAGTTGCATCTGGTCACTTCCTCCAACCGGACGAGCGCCGTCCGAGTGTCCTCCCGCTGACGTCCAGTGAGCGTTCCGGTGAGCGCACCAAGAAAGGCCCGTGCGGCTTGGGTCTGGCGGGGTGTCACAATCAGGTTCCTGAGCGCACAGTCGGCACGGCCCGCGATCGAATCGTCGAGAAACTGCGGGCCGAGCACCTGAGTGACAGCGTGCATGTCCTCCCATGCCGCCAGGAACCGTCCGTGCGCCTCGGTAGCGGACTCGCTATCTGGCTTGGCAGCAGCCAGCGCCTCGAACGCTTCCTGGGCTTTCCAGCAGATCGGACCGATCTCTGTGTTGGTCATCTGACGCACTGCGGTTTCATCCATGAAGTCCACAATAGCCGACCGGACTGCTAGTCGTAGTAGCCGATGCGTGGAACTCTTCGGACTCGCCTGTGTCAACGTTCGTGCCTTCGTACCGGGTCGGGATAGCAGGGTTCTTGTTCCGCCCGCGACGGTCGAGTTCTCGTTGGAACGTGTGACCTCGGCGTGACTGCCGTCAGGTCGTCTCTGCGGCGCCTGCGGACGCTCTGACGATCGCTGCTGCGACTTTGACAGCACGATCCGGGGGCAAAGGGGACCTCGCTGCGAACTCCAACGTCGACAACAGCGTCTGAGTGTCGTAGATCGCTTTGAGCACCCGGGCCAGTTCGGGTGTCCCACCGAACTGGGCGTCCAACTCGACGCAAACACGGGACCGGTCGGTAGGGTCAGGACGGAAACAGCGGTCAACTTGCTCTTGGATGCTTTCGCGGCTCACCCGCACGAGTCTACCCGGGTGCGCCTAGAACATGGTGTGTTGCCCGCCGAGCTTCGGGATCGGCCCAAGCTCGGCGTACGGTCCAGTCATCCGCTCCACAACGATCTTCGGTCCGGCGACCACCAGAAACTCGACGTTCTCGGTACGTCCGACCTCCCCAACAATCGTCCCGTCAGGTCCGTTCACCCCGAGCTTCGCCCCGACATGCCTGGACGTCTCGAACCCGATCACAGCAACATGCTCATGGTGCCCGCAGGCGACGACGAGATGGTCCAACGACGCCCACGACTCGTCGTTATATGAGACCACAACAATCTCGGCATCGACCATGAGAGCCCGTTCGAGCGCAGCATGGTAGGTACGTTTGGACGAGAGTTCGGTTTTGGCTGCGCCGGTCTTGTTGTCCGCCCGTTTCTGGGCGACCCCGTACGTTCCCGGGCGGTCCCACGCTACGAGCGTCTCCCAAATATGGTAGTACGAGTAGTACCGGTGCTGGTTGTAGGGCGGGTCAATGTAGGCGAGGTCGAACTGTCCGAACCGAGCTGGCCAAGTCGAATCGGCCCGGACCGTCGTACCTGTCCCCGCGATGAAGCCCGGCGAGCGGAGAACCATCGGCTGAAGCGCCCGCGGTGCCCACTGCTTCAAGTAGGACACGTGGAACCCGAGCGTCGAGTCAACACGGTCAGCGGCTTCGATCAGCGCTGTCATCAGAACCGGGTACATCCAAATGTCGGCGTAGTCCGTTGCGATGGTCTCCCGGATCGAGTCGATCCGTTTGCCGTTGTCAGGATGAAAGAACCGGGCGGTCTCGCAGTACGTGTCGGTGAACCATCCGGGCTCACCTTCGAGTGACCCGAGGTGCCCGATAGCGTCAGCCAGTTCCCGCCGGTCCACCACGTCGCGGTCAAGTGTGATGTAGGTCTGCCCGAACAGTTCCGAGTATCGGGCAGTGTCGACCGCGGTGACGCCGATGCCTTGCCGTTTCATCGTCTGGGCGACAAGCGTCGTCCCCGAAAACAAGTCGATCGCTGTGTTCGCCCCGGATGCCCGGAACAGATCGCCGAGGACCGACCGGAGTCTCGTTTTCGCTCCGAGGTACTTGATCACCCGAGGCGGAGACCGTCCGGTGCGCAACAGCCGCAGCATCCGTGGATGTCTTTGACCTGCAGCCCCGCCTCAGACTGCGACGCGAGCATGTCCGGGTCAGGATGCCCAGTCCCATGGTCCGGGCAGATACGTTCAACAATCCGACGGTCGTCGCGCCAGTGAAGCGCCCACGAACGCATGTGGTGGTCGGACGGACGGTGCACCACACATACGGTGCCAGCGCATTCTGCGACCGGATGATGCGAGAGAGCGTCCCAGAACTTCTGCTCGGCTGCGGTGAGAACCATGCCGGCAGTGTACCCGGTCAGGCGTCGAACGCTTGAAGCGCTGCGATCAGCACCTGACGGCCCTGGCGTCCCACACGCGAAGCGAGCCACCCGAAACCGCTGTCGGCCTTGCACATGTAGATCGACCATGCCGCTTCGACAAGGAGCGCTTCGGACGTCGAGAGCGGCAGGTAGCCCGGGGCGGTTGCCGCTCGCCTAAATTCATCGACGTTGACCGCAACCATGCCTGTGTCTGCGGGGCGCACTCGGTCGAGAACGGGTGTGGACACTTCGCCAAGCATGGATGCTGCGATCCATTCCATTGAGCCCGTAGGCATGGTCACGAATTCTGAGGTGGTGTCGGTCTCCATGCGCGCGACATTACCACAGCCCGCTGACGCGCCGTCCACCTTCGGGACGTGCTCAGGGGGCCGTAAGCCAGGACCGCCCGAAATCGTGCTGCGCTTGGGCAGCGACAAGAAGGACAAGCACCAGACGTTCGCACACAGTGTCGACGGCGTCTGATTCGGCGCCGAATCCGTCAACGAGCACTGTTTGCACTGCATCGCACACGCGCTTGTGCGCTTCCGTCGCTGCTCGTTCGATGTCTTGCCCGAGGCATCTCACATGGTCGATCTTACCGCAGCGATGGTCACGCGGCAGCGGCTCGCCAGGCGATGGCGTCAACGAACGCTTCGACGTCCACTTTGTCAGCGTCCGGTACGGTCATCATCACTGCCGTGACGACACAGGACGCGTGCTTGTCTACCCGCAGGAGTGCAGTCTCGACCGACCGTGCGGCCTCGATAGCGGCAGCCCGGTTCCGGGAGTTAAAGTCACGGTCGGCATGCCGTTTGGCTCGTGCGAGATCGTCGCACGAGTTCAGCAAACAAGCGATGAACGTCCGAGCCCCGCCTGGAAGTTTGACGCCGAACTGTGCAGCAGCAGCGGATGCGAGCACGGACACCGGGTCGTCGTGCTTGAGCGCATCCGAGGTGGTCTTCGCTGTGCTGCTGAAAGTGTCGTCCATGGTCCGACTCTAGCCGACCTCAAGACACCCAAACCAAATCTGTTCCTACCAGTGTCCCGGGGTGACCCAGATGGATGCCACGCCGATCGCAACAGCGGTGAGCGCTAGCATCAGAATGGTTTGTGCCAAACATCCGAGCGTGTCGAAAGTCCATCGGGCGTCAGACCGCGACCCGCCAGCAGCCGTCCGATTGTCCACACGCTGACCCCACGCAAAAAGCAACCTGACGAGAAGGGTTTCCGCCTTGGACCGGACAGCCGCCAGACCGCCTGACGGACGGCTGCCGCCGGTCTGAGACGGTTCAGAGCCCGAGTTCATCGAGCACCTGCTGACCTTCGGCTGCTTTCTGGACCAGCGTGCGGATCGCTTCGTGCGGACCGGCGATCTTCCCGCCGTCGCCCACTACGAACGTGTCATGGCGGAGCCCCATACTGGCGAGCAGTTCGGTGATCTCGGCGAGCGTTTCCGTCAGATAGGGGACCGTTTTCCCGATCGCCCCTTTGACGTCGTAGTCGTTGCGGATTCCGTCCATGGACATACCCTACCCGCATGTTGACAGCCTGTCCACTCAGGGTTTGGGTTCAGGCGGTCACCCGGAAGAAACTAGATCGGTCAGGTACTCACCGGAAGCAACCCGCATTACCTCAACCATCGCCAAACGCAACGCCTCCAACTGCTCGTTCGCCTCCCTGCCCGCCTCAACACCTGCACGCCCGATGTCCGGCATCGTCGCGATCTCCGTGACAGTCCCCAATGCTGTCGCGCTCTGCGCTGCAAGCAGCTTCGCTGTCTGACGTAGCTCAGCGCTGTCCTCGGGCGACCCTCCATACATCTGTGCCTGGTCGATTGCCTTCGGGTCGATGTCGGATGCCCATGAGAGGACCTTGCCGTGCATCTTTGGCATGAAATTCTGCTTTCGTTGCCGTTCTGTTTCGGACGTTACCGATGTGGGGATGCCTGCCGTAAACCCGTTGGATGCTCCGCCCCGTGATCTAGTATCCGGAACATTCGTCGGTGAGGACGACCATGTACTCGCGTCCCATGTACGATTCGAACTTGTGGGTACTGTCGCCTGCCGTGATTTCGACGGCGGGACATCCGATGCTCGGGTCGAGCTTCGCTACAGCTTTGGCGGCTTTCGTCAGGGCACGGCATGTGCTGGCCATCCACGAGAGGTTCTTGGCGTTCAGGTCCGGTGCTGCGCACCAGATGTGGTCGTACCTGTCGGTTCCTCGGGGGTTGAAGACCGGGGTGTCGACGTCGAACCGGACGGCGCCTTGTATCCCGCGGGTGAATCGGATGGTCCCGAAGTTCCAGCCTGCGGGGGCGCTGCGCTTGGCTTCACCTAGAGCGTCGAGGAACGGAGCGATCTTGTTGGGGTACGTGTCCATGCCTCTAACGGTACCCACCGCGCCGACCGCCTGTCAACCCTGCTTGCACTGGGCACGTTGAATGCAGCACCCTGGCAACCTGACGTGTAGTGTCATCAGGAGCGCCACAGACGGCGCAAACGGAGAGAACACATGAAGACCATCACGTTCACGCTGACCGTCTCCGACGAAGCCCTTGACTGCAACGAGTTCGCCGGCGGGAATCACCGTAGGCGGAAGCGCCGCCGCAGCCTGCGACGGCATGTCCCGATCGACGGCTAGTCACCAGACCGTGTTCTGAGCCCAACCCCGAGACGTGCCCGGTACACGTCCAGGACCGCGAACAACGCACCCAAATCAACAGGTTGCCCGTCCGGCTCTTCGAGTTCCCTGACCCTGATCGGACGGACTTTCGCACGCGCTGCAACCTGTTTCCTGGTCAGCCCTGCTTGTTCACGGAGCTTCACGAGCACTTCCGCTATCTCGGCGGGCGATCCGACCATTTTGAGGGCTTCGGACTGTCCAAGACGGGAATGTCCGATGTGGAGATGTCCGCAGTTCGTCCGACACCAGTAGGTGCTGACGGACGGGTCGTCTTTGATCCTGTCGGGGATTTCGGACAGCGCCCGGTACTTCCGTTTGAGCTGCCATCTGCCGTCCCGTTCGGTCTTGCATTCGCGGGGCGCTAGTTCGGGGATAGCCACAGCCGTTGCCATTCCGGCGCAACGGGCAGAGCAGTAGAGCCCGAGCAGTACCGGAACATCACGGGTTCCCCCTAGTTTCTTCGAACAGGCTTTGCAGCGTTGCCGTTCCGGGAACACTCTCTCAACCATCCGGTTTCCTTTCCGCCTACAGGCGGGTCGATCCCGCCGAGGTTACAGGTGGATGTTGACGGTCACCGTCATCGTGGGCGTACAGGCGGACGCCGCGTTCTGCTTGCTCGACAAACAGACGGAGCCTGCTGATGGCCTCCCTGCGTGTGTTTGCGCCAACCCATCCGGGGTAGGGGAGCCGTTCGATGTCTTTCCCTTGGATGTTCCGCGTGTGATTGCCGACCGTTTTGAGGATGCGGGTAGCGAGCGGGGTGAGAAACTGTCCGTGCTGGCGTTTAGCCGTTCGCGATCGTTTCGGTTGTGCCACTACGCCGGAGCCGTGTGGTCGTAGCCGGTGACCTCGGACGCTTCGAACGCCAGCACCTGATTCGGGTCCGTTGATGAGGTGCCGACGTACACGGTCGGGAACTCCGATGAGCCGCCCTGACGTTGGACGTCAACGAGCGTCTTGGCATCCCAGCCTTCGTGGACTTTGACCGTCCCCGGGATCTTGTGCGAGCGAACAGCCGCGAGTGCTGCCCGCTCGCGTCCGACTTTCGCGCCAGCTTCACCGTACGTCTGGTCCCACCGGACATCTGCCCCCTCAAAATCGGTGCTCTCGGGGAACTCTGCCGGATCGACAACAGGTTGCCCGTCACGCCCTGCCTGTTCGGCTCGTGCGCACCCGTACAAATATGAGAGCGTCTCGGATGTCCCAGCCGGTTCCCGGTCAACTTCGGGCGGGTTCGGGACGGTCAGGTCAGGATGGTCGCCTGTGAGCCCCCACGAGGACGGGGTGGCAGCTTCCTGGGTCGGACGCCCATCGAGCCCGACAAGCATCGGGTGTGTCCGTGCGGTGTACCCGCGTCCGGCGACCTGCCCTGTATCGGCGTCCTGTCCGCCGATCGTGAACCGTTGCCATCCATCACGTAAAGGGGTGTAGGTCATGCCCTTATTATGCCGCGCCCACACGTGTTCCGACATTGCCCAACTCTTGGACTTCGACCAACGCCAATCGGAGCGCTTCAAGGTCACGGTTCACTTCCAGCATCGCCGCTTCAGCGCCTTCCCCGACGCTCGCAGCACCCCAAACAGATAGTTCAACACATCTGGCACGAGTCTCAGAAGCCCGCACGGCAAGCGTTTGGGCTCGTTCTTTCATCTCTCCGACGTTCCCTTCGTCCCCGGAGCTTGATGCCTGCCGCGCTGCCAGCGAAATCGTTTCCAGAGCAGGACGTACATGAGCGGACACCTCGGCAGCCGCCATAGCGAGTTTCCCTTGGATAACCGGGTTTTTGGTTTCTGTCGCCATCTGAGTGATCGCCGTGATGTCTGCGTGTGCACGCATGACCATGTCCCTGAACGCCAACGGGTATGCCTCCGATATTGGAACTCGTTTCACGATGTCATACGGCAAGTTCCTAACCACTGTCGCCAGGATACCTAAGAGCCCCACGACGACGACAGACATGGCGATAAACGCCTCGCTTAACATCCCCGAGATGTAAAGCCTTTCGAACGAAAGGCTGCCCCGGTCAACCCCTCGAAGGAAGTACGGCAACGCGACAAGTATCAGGGCGGCTGTTGCTACCTTGAGTTTGTCCCGATGTTCTTTGAGAGTTGACACCTAAGTTCCGTTCGCTGTCAGGCTCGGTTTGTCAAGGGAAGCTATCCGGTTCGCTTCTACGACACCGAGACGGGTCGTTGCATGGGGGACTATAGCCGACCCGTCCGGCTCCATGCAGTTCATCCGAACAGTGACGGTTGGACGTTCAGCGGACGGTTCGACCACAAACATTCGACACGCACGTTGGATGTCCGGTCTGTCGAGTTGGAGACCCAACCGTCGACCGTCATCTGTTTCTGGTGCCAGCCTGTGTACCACCGGTCGTACTCGGGTGTCGGGTACCCGGAGACGATGATCGTGGCGTCAGCAGCAGCGTGACGTCTCAAGGCGACAGCGAGCGCTTCATGGTCATCGACCGTCATCTCGTGCACGTAAGCGTTCTGGTCGACGCGGGTGTCCGGCATGTATGGCGGGTCGCAGTACACGAACGCTGACGGTCCGAGCTTCAACTTGTCGAGCAGTTCGACCGCAGGCATGTTCTCGATTGTCGCAGCCATTAGCCGTTCTGCTGCTTCGCTGAACCGGCCGAGCCTGTGCCGTATCGAGTCAGGGATCGGAGTGTGCCGGCCTGCCTCGCGGGACCATCCGGTATTCGACTGGGTTGTTGGTGTGAACGACTGGTTGATCTGGACCCAGAACCTACGGGCTCGTTCCAGGTCATCGCCATCGGGCGGTGCAGGGGCGTAGAACTCGTCTCGGGCGTGCGGGGTGAGCGCGCATGCGTGTTCGAGGTCATCGAAACGGGTGCGGAGTATCCGCAGGAAGTTGGTGACGTCCCGGTTCAAATCGTTGACGACCGCGGTGCGTCTCGTTGACTTCGGGAGCCCGAAGAACAGTGCCCCGGCGCCGAAGAACGGTTCGACGTACACTTCATGTTCCGGCACGTGGAGCAACAGTTCGTTGAGTAGCCGTGATTTCCCGCCGTGGTACGGGTAGATCGTCCGCATGCGCCGGGTCAGTCTCGGGCGGCGACCCAGGCGAGCAGCACCGGGTCTACATCTTGCAGCCGGTCAGGGGTTGCCGTGTCCACGAAATCGCGGAGCAGACCGAACGCAGCCGTCTCCATATCAGCATCGGACACCGATGCGAGCTTCCCCAGTATCACGATACGTTCACGGACGTCTTCGACGCTGACAGCAGACCATCTCGGGTTGCAGTCCCGGCCCCCGTACCAGTCAACCGAATTCGCGGTGAACCAGGCGACCCACCGTCCGTCAGGCGACTTGTACCCGGATGCTCCCTTGGAGGCGAACGGTTGCCACCCTGCCTGACGGAACACCCCACCCCATTCGCCGAAGGTCGGGACAGGATCGTCGATCCTGTCGATTTGGTTCATCACCGTCTGAACGGAACACCTCCCAGAGAGCCTGTCAGATGGCGCTCCCTTGTGGACCCAGGTGACACCGGCAGAACCGAGTGCCGCAACCCAGTTCCCGCCAGGGGACATGTAGGTTGCCCCATCTTCGGTGGTGGCGGTGCGAACCCATCGTTGCCGTTCGAGTTCAGCGCAAAGGTAGTCGATGTCTTCGGGGCAGAACTTCCCGTTGCTTACGGTCGTTTCCATACCATGAACCTAGCAGCCGTCTACGATCGGAAACAGAGACACACACCCCACGCGAAGGAACTTGCTATGCACCCGAAAGCCTCTCCTGTGTTGGACGTAGGTGTCCTCCGTGATGCCGCCAGCATGGTCGAAGCCAACACAGGCGTCACCCTCTACGACGCCGTACTTGCCCAGCCGAGCCCGGACAGCCCAACGTGGGCCGCGATCTGCGACATGGGACGTTTCGAAGCTCTGAGCACCGATCGGGTCGAAACTCTCGCTGCTCTCGGAAACTCGAAGATCGTCGAGCAGGTCTACGGACCGAACTGGGAGAACGTCCAAGACCTACTTGGACGTCTGTTCTTCGCAGACCCGTCGGAAGCGTTCGAACCGATCGCAGGGAGTGCCATCGTCGGGGCTGCCGCCGCGTACCATGCAGCACTCGGATCGGCAGACGCCACCCGGTTTGTTCACGCCAGGAACGCTGAGGCTGCGGATACCACGCTGGGCACAAGTTCGCTGACCCGCGGATGCGGAGAGTCTGCGCGAACACCGCGCTAGCGGTAGCCGTCCGCGACATGGCAACCCCGAACGGACGTTTCACCCCGAGGCATTACGACATTCTGACCTGCCGGGACCAGCCGCACCATCTCATAGGGCTACGGCTCTGGACGCCCGAAGACACAGCGGACTGACCGCCCCGAACCGGACGGATCAACTGGACTCGCCTCGAAGGGAGGCGAGGGATCGCTGGCGAGCCCCCAACCGGAACCCGTCCGCCCCTCACCTCACGTGGAACGTGTCCGTCCAGTTCACCAACGTGCGCCTCACCGTCACAACCGACGCCGGAACCGTTGTCTACGGCGGACCTGCCGTAGACAATCTCCGTGTTGCTGTCGTCCGTCACTTCGGAGCGCCAGACACTCCCGCAGGCGTTCTCGACGCTCTGATAGATTCCTGCCGGTACGACCCGCACCGTCCCTGACACGAACGGAAACCAGATGAACCTTTCCTCACAATTTCAGGTCCGAACGTTCACCCGTACCGACCCCGAATACTGGGTCGGTACCACGTTCGGGGGGACTGTCGGCTCGCTCCCGGAAACCTCAGCAGAATGGACGGCTGGCCTCGTAGACGTGGCCTCTTCTACAGCACAGGTAGGGGCGAGGCCGGAGCTTCCTGGCGGCTGTCCGGAGCGGGTCCGCGTCGGTGCAGGTGGGCCGTGACAAGCTGTGGGTCCGTCAGGTTGATGCGTTACTGGAGTCGTTCGGGCGGGTGAACATGGCGTCGATCTCGGCGTCGGTCGGCACTCGCAAACATCCCAAGATTTCAATGACCGCATCATCGGCGTTGGTAGCACCCAGATCAGTGACGACTTCGACGACCACTTCGGTGTCGCCTGCGCGGAGGCGGGTGACAGCTTCGGGAGGGAGAAAGTCGAGCGAGACTGTCGCCGGGATGTGCGGATCCCATGCGTCGACGGTCACGTGCGCGTGTCCGTTGTTGCCGAGTTCGACTCTGGCAGGCAAGCGCCGTGGACGTCCTGGTGTGACGCTCATCGGAGGTCGCTCGCCCCTTGCGGGACACCACCAAAGTTCACGAGGTCGAACAGATGCTGTTCGCCGTCCAAGTTGAGATCGTCGACGGTTCCGACGGACACTGTGGCGCGTGCCGCCTGGTTCGGCCCGATCTCGTCCAACTCGTCGATGGTCACGAGCGTGCCAGCGTCAGCGCCAGATGCGCCGAACCATCCTGCAGGCAACGTCAGCGTACCGTTGTGGAACGCCCGGAGCGCTTCGACCCGTTGCTTCCCGTCAATGACCGCGCTGGTGCTGTCGGCACGACGGGAGACAATGATGAGCCCGGATGGAATACCGGACAGGAGCGAGAACCAGAGGTTCCGTTGACGGTCGGCTCCCCAGACGGACCCGCGCTGGCATGGCGGATTCAGGTCCAGGTCTTCGCGAAAGATGAAGTCGACGGCTTTCCGGTTGCCGATTTCGATGGGAACTCGCGGGAGCCGCTCCCCGTCGAATACGATCGCTGTTGTGTCCATGCCTCTAAACCTACCGACCGTCGGACAGCATGTCAACCTGCGGGTTCGGTGTCCTCTAACGCCAGGCGCTCCGCACGCAACCGCCCACGACGCTTCCACCACCGCTGCTTCCAATGCCGAACCCGCTTCCGTTCAGCGGGCACATCATTCGGGGTCGAGCCAGCCGGATGCTTCACCCATCCGCCTTTCCGCTCAGGCGACGGAAGCGCAAGATCATCGAAATCGTCTGCGGTCGCCAGTTCCCGATTCACCTGATGGCGGACCCGTCGCTGTTCGGCATCGCGATCGGTTTTGCCTCCGCGCTTGTGATCTCCGACCTTGTGCCTATTCCCCATGTCTGGCTCCCCGTTGGTAGGTGTGCCCCGAGGATACCGTCGGTACCCCCGTTCTGCTACCCGAAAAGCGACTGTTGAGCGAGCCGTCGGACGGGCATCTCACAGTATGCTTCGGGCTGTTCAACTCCGACCACCCGTATTACCCCGGATCGGCAGCAGCGCTGGCGGTCCCGAATCACACAATCCGGTCGATCGCGTTTTGGTCCAGGTGAACTCGGCGACCGGTTCCGCTGACGGGCCGAGAACTATCCCTGTGCCATTCTGGTAGCGATACACCTTGTGCGAGACCTTTCCCGTGACGGACGCGACGAATTCGAACACAGCGCCGCCGAGGCTCGTGCCGCAGCCGACGGGATCGGCTATCCGGTGGCGGTCACGGTGGCCTCGACCGGGATCGTCCACAAGTCCGACGTCGGTGGGGTCCATCTGAACCTGGCGACCGCCGACGAGGTGGCGAAGGCCTATCAGGCGGTGTCGTCGCTGACCGAAGGCACCGACGCACGGCTGGACGGGGCGCTCGTCGGTGCGATGGAGGATGGCATCGAGCTGTTTCTCGGCGTCGACCGCGACGCCTCCTTCGGGCCGTTGATCGGTTTCGGGCTGGGGGGAACCTCGGTGGAGGTGCTCGACGACGTGGCCTTCCGGTTGGCGCCCCTGACCGATAGGGATGCCCACG
>OFQV01000030.1_pt1 | contig 43970 bp, 63 predicted proteins | sample 1542971 | NCBI WGS metagenome assembly OFQV01 (sample SAMN07774229, study PRJEB24372) | wastewater metagenome | isolation source: WWTP Cannobio (Effluent) | place: Italy: Cannobio | collected 2016-01
TGCAGCCTGCTTACCAAGCCGGAAGCCTAGCTTCTCAGACCAGAATGCTTGGATACTAGTATCCTTGACTCTCATTGCTTAGCCTCCTTTCGCATACAGTATTTACCTCTTAGTATTTCACCCATTGACGAGTGGTTTATGCCGTACTCCCTAGCCAATGCTCTGCATCCGTTTATGGGGTGGCGTGGAACATACCTAGCAATAACATCCAGCTTTTCTTGCTCGGTAAGTACGCCACTATGGTGTTGCAAGTTCATGCACGATCTACGTTTCATAGCGCGGTCTTTGTTATTAAGCGCCGTGGTTCCTAGAAGTAGGTGCGCTGGATTTATACATCTACGGTTATCACACGAGTGCATAACAACGCCTCCCATAGTAGACTCATCGAGTCCGTGGGCCTCTGCGTACGCTAACCTGTGCCTAAACACTAGAGTACGGTCTGGCATCCTACGTTGGGAATAGCAATCAATGCCTAATCGGTATCCATGATCTATGCAATCATCCTTTAGACTCACGTAACCTCCGAAATACAGGATGCCGGTAGCCTCCCTGTCTATCTATCTCCATAGCATCAAACTCTACCCACTGCCCTAGGTATTCTTCTTGATTCTGCCACATCTTAGCGGCAAGTTCATGACCGAGTCCATGTGGTGAGGCTGTGCTACCATCCTCAAGTTGAAGAACCACACTACCCACTCTCCCATGAGGTACGCCTTCAGCAGACACAGCCTCGACAAAGCCCACTATCTTACCGTCATAAGTGTCTGAATTTTTGAGCTTGAGCCATCCGTCAGTACGCTTACGCTCGTACAGCGCATTGGGTTGCTTCACCATTACGCCCTCACGACCACGGGCACGTGCATTTATGAACGCATTTTCCACATCCTGTGGATTAACACACAGCACTACCTCGGGCACTAGTACTGGAGTAGCAACCCAAGCCTCAGCATACTTCACAACCTCTTGGCGCATGCTGAGTTGGTTCACCATATTATTACCAAAGCCCGGCAGGCCAAACACAAAGAAGCGTAACTTAGCATTCTTCAAGTCTTCTGGGATACCCTTAGTGCTACGCACCCAGCGATACGAGTCGTTGAAGTTGCCATTACACTCAAAGCCCATATCGAATTCGTTCCAACCAGTACCCTTGGCGATGGTGGCGAATGTGCTACAAAACTTATCCATGTTAGCCAATGGTTTACCCGCGTAGGATAGGAACTTTATACGTATGTCGTATGGATTCGCGTTGTCCACAATAACATGACAGCGAATCTCATCATGCTTGTCCTCGACAAACACAGGGTACGTTACAATTGGATTCCCTTTGCGGTCCTTGGCATCTTTGCGTTCATGCCAACAATTCCCTTTCATTAACTCAGCCAATGGATGCTACCTCCCATACATAGTCCTCTGCGCTACACGGTATCCGACCACGCACAGGCTCCATAGTGCTGCACTCCGCGCAAGGGATGTCCTTGAAGAAGCACCCAGTGCACTCCCCATTAACTGGGCTTGTCACTTTACGTAGGTGCACCGGCCCCTGAACTACCATCGTTGAACATGCATCTAGCCCCATCGAAATGTACCTCCCCTTGAGCGTACGACTGCTTACCAGCAACCGCAAACTTGTTCTTCGGAGTGCTCAGACCACGAAGGGCTTGAGCGTCTGGATTGTCGAGCGAACCTAGCATCAGGATGATGTCAGTCGCCCCTTGGATACCTGTCTTTGAATCCTTAAGCGCGGAGTACGGCGGGTACAGGTTGTTCCCGCCTTCCTGACTGATCTGCACAGTAGCCATGCCAATAAAGTCATGACGCACTGCCATCTCTCGCCAATCTTGCCACAGTTGCTCTACACCATCCGCCTTGTTAGAACCATTGACGGCCCCACCTAAGCGGAAGTTAGCTAGCATGTCAGCCACCACCACGCATGGGCGTACAGCTTCGATTACTTGCTCAAGCTGCGCCAGTGAGGCTCCATGCATGTCTTTGACGCGAATGATGTCAGCAGTGCCGCCAACAGCAGCAGTGTAGCGGCTGATGAGTTCACCTGCATTAGACATACGAATGATCTCAGGGAGGTCGGCTTGCAGGGCGGCTTGGTAAACCCGTGGAATGATTCGCTTACCAGAACCTTCATTGTTGAGCCAAAGTATAGGCCGGTCAGGGCCGAAGTACGTGGCAAGCTGTGGGGCAAAATCTGTGAGCGTCGAGGCAATGAAACTAGTCTTCCCCTTGTCTGGTCTAGCTGCAATGGCGATGCTCGCGCCTCCAGATAGTCCTGCGATATGATCGCGAAGTAGGGCAATTCGTCTGAACTTGATCCCCGAGTCGTTGTCAATCTCGGCAAGAATATCTCCGATGGGGGTGTCGATATAATCGTCAGGCGCTGATTGCGAGATCGACCTGACGGCATGAGATGCGAGCTTATTGAGTTCATACGCAAGGTTTACCTCGTCACCTGAGTTGTACCGTGCTATCAAGGCACCTGCACGTCCTGACAAGTCAAGTTCATGCAACTGCCCTAGGATACCGCGCATACTCGCCTCATCAACAGGGCGGCGCAGCATCTCACACAAGTGCAAGGTTATACCGATGCTCTCGGCGTTAGCGTTACCTGACCGAATGCGCACCAATGACACAAGCTCATCAACCACGATGTGCTCACGTTCAGGGAACGCATTGTAGTACGCCCCAAGCCACGCAAGCATAACCTGCGTGTCTGGGGAGATCATCCCTGTCGGGACTACATGACTTAATGATCGGTAACGCTGCTTACTCGATAGAGCATGTAAAAGAAGTTGGTCCATCAGTACACCAGACCCCGCACCACACGACTAATCGTCGCATGTGCTACACCGTACTTGCGGGCCAAGGCTCGACAGCCCGTGGTGCGACTACGTGGTTCGTACTGGTTTCGGATCGCCTCCGCTTGCCCATCGGTTAGGCATGCTACTGCGTGGTCAGCCCCCTTCTTAGTGCGACCTGCATCTACCATGTCCTGCATGTTCTCAGCGTGTGACCCCGGAATAAGGTGGGTAGGATTAACGCACCGTGTGTTGTGGCACAGGTGTCTGACCTCTAATCCGTCGATGTCCGCAATACATAGGCCGTTAGCTTTGATGTATGCGATGCGGTGTGATGGTACAGACTTGCCGTTGTGGCGCGTCCGACCATACCCGCGTCGATCCCCACCAGTGCCGTGATCGACACATGGTGTTGATTGATCCATTAGATCGGGTACTCTTTCTGCTCAAGTGCAACAGCTACAGCACCGATGAGGGACAGTTCCTGCCCGTTCTGGATGTACGTAGCACCTGCACGAATTTGCTGGTTTACGTCTGCTGCTACAGCCTTGGCTGACTCAACCGGAATGGGATGCGAGTGCAGCGCTTTCAGGGTACGCATGTCAGTGACTCGATACCCGTCACCGCTCTTCAAGTAACCGATTGGGTATGCTGCATGATCTACTTCAAAATGTCCGTTCATGGTGTATCTCCTTATTCAGTAATGAAATGGGCCAGATGGCCGTTAAGCACGTACAGCACGCTTTGCTGTTGAGCTAAACGTTTATACGTCAGTAGTAAGTCTTCAAGCCAAAGTTGATTCTCCGCACTATCCTCAATGAAGATAGTGTGTACATCTGTGAGTTCCTTGCACTCCTTACCGTCCGGCATAATGAACGAGCCTATGCATCGGGATGAGCTTACACCGCCAGCCTTAGCGAGCAGGGCTTGTCGTAGCACAGGCACTGCTGGGAACACCGGGGCGTACACATCAACACGTAAGTTAACACACGTAGTGGTCATGGTTCTCTCCTATCAATGGCGTTACAGATAAGCGCCTCAATTGCAAGGCACTGCATGTCTTTAGGGTCGTCGCCTTCAGGTGGCCGGATGCGGTAGTGTTCTCCAGCGAACGCACGCATTCTCCGCATCGCATCCGTAGCACCGACATCCCCAGCGTCGTCCGCATCGAAGAACCACAGCGTTAAGTCCGGGTGCCATAGCAGTAGCGACCGCACTAGTTCGTCTTTGCACTGTGTACCTAAGGCGCACATAACAAATACATCGGGGTGCTTGCGCATAGCCCAGCGGACCTTGAACATACTGAACAAGTCCTCAACTACTACACAAGCCCTAGCACCGGGCTGTCCAATGATCTGCGCGTTGTTGTAGTTCATCCACTTCTGAGGGCTACGTCCAGTCACATCGCGACCATGCCATTTCTGCTCTACCTGAAGCATTAGGCGCTTGCGTGACGGGCTGTAGTACAACTCAGATTCAGGCAGGTACGTGAGTGCCATCTCCTTACCCGCAAGATAGCGAGCAATAGGTATCTCGTACTCGCTACCCTTTAGCAGTACCATATCAGTCGGGAGGCGCACGTCCAAGTCAGCAGGGGTTTTGTGATCCCCTAATATGACGTGCTCCTTCATAACCACACCTCCCTCGTGACATTTGTGGCAGTACGAGTACCAGCGATCAGTGTCATTCACGATCTTCATGTTCATGCGATTCTCATGACGATGCTGAATGCGGAGACTCATACCGATAGCTAGGCGCTTAGCCTGAGCTAGCCATTCATGTTCGGGGATCATTGAAACACCTTGTACGTACCAGCACGCACCCGATGAGCTACATCACGTAGCGCCACAGTGTTTAGCGTCATGCCCGAGACTGCTTCGATAATACGCGCCGAGTACTCACGCAGTGCATAGCAGTCGTTATCCCCAACCTGCACGAGCAAGTTATCACGCTCGGCGCTTAGTTCAGCGATGCGTTCGCGTAAGTAATTGTTGTCCAAGGTCAGTGACTTGTTCATGTCCGCGATAGTCTGCACTCGTGTAAGCGAGTGCTGCACAAGCAAACGATCAAGCGAGTTCCCGTGGATACATACGTTGCCTCCTTGGTCGCATAGCAGCGCCTTTAGATCATCCAGTGCTTTCATTTATACCTCCGTTGTATGCAGAAGGACACGCCCTCGTGAGGCATGCCCTTGAACCTACAGCTAAGGATTACTCAGCAGCAGGGGCGTCTTCAGCAACCGGCACTTCAGCCGGCAGTGACAGCGCAGCGCCAGTGACGACGGTGACTTCAGCATCGAAGCCCTTACCGTACTGAACCTTGTACTGCTTCGAGCCATCTTCGTCTTCCTTTACAGCCAGCACGACGCCTTCGACAAAGCGAGTGGTGTCACGGTCAGCGAACTTGCGACCGACCTTAACGATGACGACAGAGCCAGCGTCGAGGGCAGCGAGAGCAGCAATGCTGTTGTATTCAGCGATCAGGTCGTTGACCTTCTCGGTATTCGATACAATGATGGCCTTCAGGCGTTCAATACTGGCGACGAGCTTTTCGGCACGGGTCAGCTTCGGTGCTGCGGCGGCTTGGATGGGGGTGTTTTCGACTTGTGCGTTCATGTGTGAATCTCCTAAACAAATGGTTACTCCCAAGGCGGATGCCTAACAAGGGAGGTACTACAAGACTACGGTGCTACGAAGGATTACCCGAGTTGTTCCAAGGGCAAGGTGCCGGATAGGGCAGCATCAACTTTGGATGCGAGTACAGGCCGCACTTGGTTCTGGACTACTGCTGGGCTGAGAGTGCCTCCGATACCTGCTTGTTGCAGGAACACGGCTAGTTCAGCGCGAACGTTGCGACGGATGCCATGCATCAGCACGAACAGCGTGAACTCTTCGTCATCAATAGGGTGCATTGATGCTGCTTGTTGTAGGAACTTCGTTGTGCTTGCGTGGTCTGGATGACTGATCTCACGCATCTCCTTTGTGAAGGAGTCCGGGACTACTGCACGGATGTCGATCCCGATCTCAAGATCAAACGTACGCACTACAGCACAACCTTCGTTGCGCCGAAGACTTTGGTGATAGCATTAAGCATACTATGGTTCTCCTTATTCAGATGAAAGAAATGACCAGTTGAAACCGGTAGGCATCAACAGAATACGTTTGAAGTCGCTTAACTTGAACGACTCAATGTGTTTGCCAAGATCGCTGAACCACTCGACCTTGTACGGATGATCCGACCACGGGAACAAGTCTAGCAGCTTGGCACGACCGTACTTCCCGCACTCAGTTTCAAAGAGAAACGATACGCCGGGTACTAGCCGTGCATCATGTTGCGCACCTTCAGTGCCCATAAGTCAATCTCCGCTTGTTTGTACGTTCCACGCAGGACGCCACGGTTCCCCGTGCGTAAGTCCTGCACATACCATTGTGTTTGTGCGTCGCCGTGCTTCATTGTACCGGCGACTGTGTAAGGGTACTCAGCGCCCACACTGTGACGCTGTAGCCCTCCTGTGTTAGCCCCGTGGCCTAGGTATTCGACTGCCACGGTAGCACCTACGCCTTGTAGCGTGCGCGGGTGCCGAGCTTGAACATCTGACCACACTTGTGGCCTTCAGGTTCAAGCACTTCACGAAGGGGTGCGAGTACAGCCTCACGCGAGCGTTGCTTGTGTATCACTGGGACATGCACTGTGTTTCCTACGGAATTCTTGAGCATTTGGTTCTCCTATGCGGGTTAACAAACTGGGTCAGTTATTACTAGCGCCCCGGTCTTGGGGTGCCACATGATGTTACAGTCGTGCAAGTCCCAATGGAGGTTGTTTCTATGCACCCACTTAGCTAGGCGGCGCGCTGCCACCATGAGCTTACGTGGATACGTAGGACTACCCTTAACTTTGCGAGGAACACAAGCCCAGTTCGCCGATGGCTGGGCGTACCAGTCCCGCAGTCCATGTGATACACGTCGCAGTATCTGGTGTGCCGATACTGGTGAATCCATCGTACCGTGCTCAATGAGCTTGTCCAGCACATACACAGCAGCGAACTCCCGCACGTCCTTCGCATGGACTACTGGTAGGTGTGGAGTACAGGCACCCTCACAATACTGCACGAACGCGTGGTACCTATCATCCATGTTCGTGCATATCTTGAACACTACATCAGGGTAGTCAGGATGCGCAAGCACTACAGCGAAGTTCCCATTACCTACTCGGGAGAACCCAAGCGCCTGAATACGCTGCGCCACGTCAATGAGTGCTATCCGCACATCCTCACACATGTACTCAGGCGCACCGTCTAGCATAGCAGTGCTTAGGTTTGCCCCGTGACTGCGCCCGCTTAGGGCGTCCTTGATCTCAGGGGCGTTCACAATAGCGCACAACGTGCGCACTAATTCGTTCATGGTATTCACCTTAGTATGAAGTAAGCCATGCAAGGGCACGTAGCTTATTACGCCTTGCGGGTGTGCGTGCCCTTGACTAGCGCCCTAATCATGTGCGAGTGCAGCCCACTCCCGCGCCGCGATCAGCGCCTCACAGTGCTGTATTAGGTGAGCGATCAGCCGGATGCGTGCCGCGCGGTTCTCACCTACCCAGAACCCGCCCATTGTGCTTACTGGATAGCTCGCTGCTGTGCCATCCTCATTACGGACAGCCTCTTGCCAATCCCCCACAGCGATGCGCACGAAGCTGTATGGATCAGCGCCAAGCGGTAAAATCCGATCAAGCGCCGAGCACACCCCATGCGGCGCAGGGGTAGCCTCGCCATTTTTGCCAGCGAGCCGCGCCTGTAGGATACGCAGTGCCTTGAGCATATCCTTGACAGCCCTTAAGCTAAACGAGATGGCTAACTCATTACGCACAACCGCTGTGCTAATCATGCTGCCTCTAGCATGGTAACGAGAGCTTGCGCATCCTTAAGCGCCTCCGCCTTGTGCTCAATCGACATACCCTTCGCAGCAGCGCCACGCATACGGGCCAGCACATTAGCGACAGCCGCCTGTGCGTCGAATGCCGTGCTAACAGGAGCTTCCTTCTTGAATTCGTGCCATTGCATTTCATCAGCGCCGTCGATATTCAACTTGCGCTCACGGTCGAGCTTGAACACGGCGCCAGCCTTGATGCGTTCCGCCTCTTCAGGCTTCGCCTTATCCAGCACACGCACTTGACCGAATGCTAGCATCCACTCGACCAGAGCGAGCTTACGTGTGCCCTTCGGCATGGCAGCAACCAGACGATCAGCGCACGTGGTATCGCCGTGCTCAGAAGCATGTGCGAGTACAGACAGCCCGGCCTGCTGGATTGAGTGATCCAACTTAGCGCCGCGATTCTTGATGGATGCGATAGCCTTGTCAATAGCTGCCGCGCCTTTAATGATTACAGTCTTCATGGTAATTCTCCAGAGTAGGCAGGATTGCCGTGCAAGCGCCCATTGCTAGACGCTTGACCAGTTTCCTGTTCAATGCGGAATTCCGTATGCGAGTGCAGCGCCAGCCATCAGGCCGAGTAGCACAGCGAGCCACGTATCAGGAAGGCGCGGCATCATAACTCACCGCCCATGCAGTACGCGCTAACCGCATCGTTGAACTTCACAACACCCGCACGCACCTCAATCACTGCTATTAACCCAGCCTGTACAAACGCGAAGCGTAGTTCAGCCATCCACATGCTCAGTACCTCCCGAATAGCACACGGCGTACCGTGCTGATATTAACACCGTGCATGGCCGCCCACTTAGCAGCCCACGCCACGCCATGCACCTCTGCATTGCTGCGAATCTTCTCAGCCATGCTCATGCTGGGTACCTCTTAGCTTGTACGCGCAGTGCGGTAGGCGCACGATCCCGCATAGCCTTGGGCGATGTATTAAATACATACTGTAGGGTCGCCATACTGGACGCCGCGTAGTCGGAGTAGTCACTAGACAACAGGGAAACAAGGCGAGCAGTATCTGCATCGTTAAGCTCCCGTATCATCAACGCCAAGTCATCTATATGCGCGAGGATCATACATACCCCAGAGAAAGGTTAGCAGCCCATTCAACATTCGAGCCCCGCTTGTTCAACTTCATCTGCGCCATAAAGGCACAGTCCATGCAAAGCATACGATCTAGGTTCATGCTGGGTACTCCTCACCTTGTGCATCGAGTAAGCACATGATCTCGTTGCGCCCATCACCTTCAATCAACAGCAGCAGCCAGCCATTGAACACACTGAATTGTTGCATCATACCGCACCCTCCACGAACAGCGCCAAGTCTAACATCGACAGGCGCACTAGGTAGCCGTAGTCATCCATGTAGTACATGCCCACGTACAAACCGCGTATCGTCTTTCTGTGAAATGATGCTCGGCTCATACCGCACCTCTCTTGATTTCCCGCGCCTTCTTCTGATCGAAGAATCCAGCGACGTTGTTAGACTTGCGCTTCACCCATGAATCGTTCATCATGGACTTCGCCTTACGAGCTGCCATGCCTACGTGACCGCCAACATCCTGATCAGCATTCAATGCTTCCAGCTTGTTGAACTTGCGACGCAATACCTTAGCTAATCTGCTTGCCATACTACACCTCTTGGGTTGAGTTAAGGTTAAGATACCGCCGTGCATTCACGCATTGGCATTGATACCTTAACCTTAACCGGGTGACATCCTACCTATGTAGAATTCGCATGTAGTTTCCAGCGACGTATCATCTGGTATCGGCTTGCGCCGTCGTAACTTAGTTACGCATTCCCAGATGCGCGGCTGTTCGCCTTAGCATCACCCAATCAAGGGCCGTTAGTTTATGCGTGCCCGGACTCACTTGGTTCCGGCATTGGCTAGCCACTACGCTAGCGCCCCGCTTGTCGATTACTCGCTCGACTCAAACTAACAAACTCACCAGAATTCTTTACCGGTCTGGCTCGACTCCGGTCCTATCCTTCGGGATGCGCCGAATAGGGTTATGTTATTGCGGAATTTCACCGCCCCTTCCGTTACTCTCGCTTGGGACTACCCTTGCCACCCATGACGGCTACAAGTCTCACCCGTGGTACGCTCAACTAGGCCGGACTGCCTAATCAGTCTCAACTACCTGACTTGTCCTGCATCAATCTGAAGCGTATTCTACAGGGTCTTTGTTAGCTTGTCAATGCCTCGTGCTTTATTGGTTCGCTTTGCTTAGCATCACGCATTACTGGCCTTGACTACTCTGTTACGCTTCAAATTGTTAAAGAACTACTGAACTACTCTTTTGCTGCCTTGGTCCGTATTATCCTGAACTTCGCTTTGCTTGTCAAGTGTTTGTGCTAGGTGAGTCGTTTGCGTATCATTGCATGCCGATTAAGGACAAATGCACATATCTACTTACCTTGCAACTCACCTTGTTAGCACTAGTACCTGAGTAGGCTTGCTAGTACAGGAGGTACGGACCGAGTTATTAAAGAGCTGTACTTGCTACAGGTTCGTTCTGCTGAACCGATGACTGCATTAAACCATATATCTAACAGAGAGTCAAGCGATTTATGAAATTAATGCATTCTCTTTCTATATGTATATGTATCCTTAGGTTACACAGAGATAACCCATTGATTTATATAGAGATTAATAGAATTTATATAGAGTCGCAAGGTATAGAAGAGAGATCGTTAGAGATCGAGGAGAGACCGGAAGCCCCCAGCTATAACGCTGGAAGTACATAAGAGGCTAGAACGCTTGACTATGCAAGCGGTAGATGATACTATGCAGTCACTTGATAACGAATGAGGTGAAGAAATGCTACACAACACAGGGAACTACACAGTAACGTACTGGAACGCTATACATACTGGTCAACGTATGTTTGAGACCCAGAATGATATGCTAGCATTCCTCGCGAAGGTGCAGAGTGCTGGGTATAAGGTGCAACATACCCCTGTGCTAGGTGATACAATGAAGTCTCTTGATAACGCATGAGGTGTAGCGATAGATAGAGAGATAGAGCACAGAGAGCACAGAGGCATATAGACAGATATAGACATAGATAGAGAGATCGAGCATATAGACAGATAGAGCACTCACGCTCTGCCACGCTCTGGCTCTCACTAAGACTCTAGAGCGCTAGACAGATCGAGCAAGGACCTAGCAAGGACCTAGCACGATGCCCCCCCCCCATGAGAGTCTGGGGAGCACGAGCCGCAGAGGGCCACGGGGGAACTGAGAACGCGCCACGGGTCGGGAGGGGTCTCGCATGAGCGCATCAGATTTGAGTGCGACCTAGTACTCGCACTCCACCTCCACCTCTACCTCGCATCTCACCTCGCATCTAACTCCAGGTACTACACGAAGCCTACACGAAGCCTACACGTACACCTAGAGATACTACAGTTCCGATCCAGCACACCAAGCGCTGTACCAATTGAATGCGTCGATGTCGTACCACGTAGCCTCACCAGAAGCTACGTCGTACATCGTGTTATTCAGTTCCAGCCTAAGGTGTAACGGCATCAGGTGCCTTAGCCCCGCGTAGCCAAAAGCCTACCAGCAGAAGCATCACTTCCTTCCAGTACCCAACGTACTGTTCAAATGCAATACCTCCGCTGATGAAGCCGTACGCAGTACCAAGGCACAGTGGGACCATCACCACGAGGGTCAGGATACCCACTGCATCAAGGTACTTCTGCATTACTTCTGCATTACGCTTCGAGGGCCAGCAAGGCAGCTTGTACTGCGTCGATGCCTGCTTGGACTTCAGCCTCAGTGAAGCGGCCCGGCTTGGTTGCAGTAGCAGAACCTTGGTAGTACTGTTGCAGCATGATGTTCAGCTTCTGAACGGTATCAGAGGCAGTGCGGAATTCTACTGCGGTTGCGGTGGCTGATAGTGCCATGATTACTTCCTTTCGAGAAGATTAGTTCGGCAGAGGTTCTTACCTACTGCACAGTTTGTATAAAGTTCTACCATTTGTATTGCCCAATCGCTAAGGTCGGTAGTTACCTCGGGGACTGTACTACATACTGCTAAACACTCAGCGGGTGGACTCGATAGCTCGATTGCCTTCTGCGATGGCGCTGTTGAGCACGCTGTAATGCACAGGCCCAACGCAATCACGAGCGATCGTTTCAGAGACAAATACTGCATTCATTTCCTTCCGGGCTGTGATGCCCACCAGACGCATATCCTGCGCCACCACGGCCTTTACGTTCGCCGTCCTTACGTCAGCCTTAACCGCGCTTGCACGGGCCTGCACGGCCTCCTGCACGGCTTCCTTGACGCTGCCTAATTCTTGAGCAGCGACCCGAGAGTTCCCGTATTGATGTACGCCCCAGCCGAGGCCAAGGAATACCGCGAGGAATACCGCGAGAACGCACAGAATCGCCGTCAGTTCCTTCCAACCGAATCCAAACATGTACTTACCTCAAAACGATGATTAGAGCGCCTGCACGGTCCACAGCGATGCTCCCGCTGAAATGCACAATATCGTAGTCGCCTAGGAACTCGTACGGAACCACATGCACAGTGCCTCCCGGCGTGTTGTACGTGATTGCCCGTGCTGTGCTACTGATACTGGCTAGACCGAGGCTAACAGCGTTGCCGAGCGCACCTAGGATGTAATCCAAGTCAGGTGAGTTCAGGCTTATACTAGCACTCTGGAGTGACTGCACAGCGGATACAAATGCAGCTTGAGACGTAACAGGTACTGTACCGACGGCTGTACTTAACACCCCAGCAGGGGATACCGCGTACGCACTGGCACCTGCGGACCCTGCACCTAGCGCACTGTCTGCACTAGCTTGGTACGCCTGTGCGCTGAATTGCGCCGCCACCAAGCCTAAGCTGATAGTGTTTGCAATGGAAGCAGGAAGCGGCCAGCCAACATCCACAGGAGCCACAAACATTGACCAGGGATTAGCAGATAGCGATCTAAGCTCTGCATCCTGCGCCGCGTAGTCGTCGAACGTCGCAGCGAGGACCGTGCGAATGCCGGGGTTATAGCCTAACTGTGCGCCCCAATAACCGCCAGATGCGATGTCCCAATTTGCGGCAAGCTGAGTAACGGCGGTACTTGCTGTGGCGACAGGGCCACCATCTACCGATATTTTGACAACGCCTTTGTTAAAACTAGCGGCGATACAGCGTGGCTTGAATGCTACCCACGTAGGCGCAGCAACGGGTTGAGTACCTACCCCGGTAGTACCATTTGAGACTTGGAAAAACACCCCATCGGCGGGGCCGCTCTCGTAGATAGACCAGTCATAGACTGCGGCTGTACCCGCAGACGAATTCGGTTGAAACTGTCCGAACAGATGACAGGATGATGCTGTCGAGGGTGCCGCTAAATAGCCATAAAACACTACCGTCAATCCATCACGGCTAGTTCGCTTAGCCCATTTGATACGATTTGTATTGTCAGTAACTAGGATGGATTTAGCTACCATCACACCCGAGCTACTACGGACCATATTCCCTACAACGGTCTTCGCCGCATTACCCGCTCGATCATCAACCCCCACGGATGGCAGTAGTAGAAAACTTGCGGGCACGCCACTGATCTCAGCCTTAACTGTAGCATCTTGTGGCTGACGACCTTCAAATCCATCTGGCCAGAGATAGCGGGAGAGATCAGATAGATTCATAGCTTATGCGCCCGGCGACCAAGGTTGAGCGGTAAGGACCCACCCGGTATTCAACGAGAACCCTGTGCCGTTATTGAACAGCCAGTAGTCACAGTCCGCTGAGAGCGGCACGTTGTTACAGGCCATCACAAAGCTCGTCACCGCATTACTTGTCGAAGGACTGGGGGTAAAAGGGTACACCTTACCAAGCATTGTTGCCGCAGGTGTTGGTCCAGCATTACCGGCAAAGTCACGCTCCACCGCAACAATAGCCACCACACCACCCACCGGGGCAGTCCCGAAGGTTGCACTCGTGAGGCGGAAATCGGCAAGTAGTGCATTCCCTGTATTCTGAATCCGTAGCTTGTCAGCCGAGTTCGCATAGGCGTTGTTTGCAACTGCATTAGCCGCTGTGACAACAATCGGAGAACCCACATTATTTCGCAGGATAGGGGTAGGCATCTTAGACCTCGCTATTCAGGATGGCAGACACGGTATCTACAGATACAGGATCAGGATGCACGGCAACCCTGAGTAGAGCTTCAATAGCGGGTGCCATAGAGGGAGCGGCGACTGCAAAGGCTTGTAGCTGCGCACGAGTCACGGGATGCCCCACATCAAACGTCCCTTGCTCGATCATCTTGAGCGCCCATTTGACGTTTGAGTCAGCAGCCCCCATGCCCTCCAGCGCGTTGAGAAAATCACCGCCCGAGGGGGCCATGACGGCTAGCACGGTGCCAATACCAATGGGGGTTGGCTGAGTCGCAACCCGGTTGACTGAGAGGCTTTCGGCAAGGCTAGCGTCTTTACGGCAAGTAGCCAGAGCTATTTCTTCTGCCGTAAGCGCCCGTCCGGCAAGGGACTCAATGGCAGCTTGTTGTGCGGAGTTCATCGTGCACCTGTGTAGATACCAGCAGCGTTCAAACTCAGCGTGAGGTCCAGTGCCACGTTACCGATGTCTGCACCGAAGTCAGCGGAGTACGCCATCAAACGAGATGTACTAGCAGTGCCAGTGTCAAAGTACAGCACAGCCCGGCGTGCATTGCTGAACCCAGAGGCATGCTGGAGGAACGGGCTAGGGTCAGCGGCGTCTAGCGTAACCAGACCAGCCGCATCCATCGTGCACGTCACAGACGCCAGTACATTACCACCGGCAGTGTAGTTCGATCCAGATACCTGCCCAGACACATCGCTGAAGAACTCATGCGTGTTCTGGTTCGGGGTATATGCTGACGTGACCAACGCCACCTTCAGCGTACCTGACACAGCAGAGCTTGCTGGGTTAAGCCTATTCTTACGGTACGTGTCGTACAGATTGACTACAGTACTCATGCGTCCTCCTGTAGACTAGCGAGTTCCTGAAGAAGTTCAGGAGAACCCTGACCCTGCTCGATAGCAAGGAGAATGCGCTGGATACGTTCATCAGCGCGCTTGTTCCGAATAACCTTAGTAGGCTGCACCTCGATAGGGGCAGGCTCGGCCCTCTTAAACCAATTGAATACACTCATTGTAGAACCCAATCTGTTATGTTAGTGACCTTGGCACTCACGTACGTGAAGGTCTTGATGAACACGAACCCACCGGGAAAGGTCTTAGTAATAGTGTTCACTGTACCATCCGGGTTGTAGTTGATGTCCTGTGCACCGGCAGCGCCGATGACAGCAGTGTTGAATGGTTGACTCATTCGCAATCCTTAATGAATTCAGTGGACTCGGCTTGGCGGCGATTGGTCAAACCACGGAGGCGTTGTTTGCCTGCGTAGTCCCAGCGCAGGAACTGCTGCGCAGCACCCCGGCAATCGCCGCTGTTGAGCTTGCGAACGAGGGTGCTACGACAGAGTGCACCGCCACCTATATTGAAGCCAAGACTCACCAAGGCGTCGTACTGGCGCTGAGTCACAGGGGCTTGAACACACCGCTGAACAGCCTTCCCAGATACACCAGTGTCATACACCAGTCGCTCTTGGCACTCCTGTAGATCAGCCACTTGGCCGATGCGAACCGCCCGAGTGCTGCCTGTACAAATCGTCGGCACACCTACAGAATCGAGGTATGCCGTGGTTTTAGTGCCCTCCCATCCTTGGATGAACAGGACACCCCCGAGGCTCAAGGTGAGGGCCGCAGCCGTCCTCTTAAACGTCGTCATGCTCGTCAGACATGCGGCGATCCCGGCGACCATCCTCCTTCGCCTTGTAATACCAGTTAACCAATAGGCCAACGAAGCCTATCACCAGACCGCCGTATGCTGCAATCTCATTAGCAGTCAGTCCGCCGAAGATAGCACCAAGGCTACCTGTGTACGAGACAGGTGAAGCATACTTTTCCATAGTTGTCATTTCCTTGCACGCCTCCCCTGAGTGATTCGGCGGGTTCCTTTTGAACGGGGAGGCTGGTTGTTCTCGTACCCCATAGGGTTAGCCAAGTACTCCAAGACCTCCGATTGCGCACGCGCAGCAGCAGCTTTATTCTCATCAACTGCTAGCACGTTCTTCCAGAGACGTACACACCCAGCGAACGCCTCAAGGCGGTCCTCATGCGGTAGCGAGTTCCTGTCAGTAGTGATGTTGGCGAGTTGATACCACAAGCTGTACTGCGTACGTGCCTCTGCACTGTGTTGTTTTCCGTACTTAATGTCGCTCTCGAATACCTTGCGGTGTACGATAACGCGATGGCGCTGCATAGGTGAAACGATAGAGTCAATGATCCGCCGTTCCTTCTGGCCGGTACTGTACTCCCCTTTTACCTGTACATGCGCTAAACCACGCTTAGCGAGTTCTGCACGGAGGTTGATCTCGAACAGGCCGTGGCCCATGTTGGATTCAACAGTAATATCTGTTACCTTGTTCTCCGCGATCACTGAGCATAGTATCTCAGGGTTATCCCCAGAGAGGCCACCCTTCAAACCACCACAGTCCAGTACGTGAACGTACGGACCAACCGCTGTGCTCACCCCAAAGGCTAACTCGTCAGCACCTCCCCCAGCAGGGTCGATGAACATCTGAATGAGCTTAGGAGGGACAAAGGTGCACTCTACCGTTACAGGGTGGTACATCTTCGTTAGCGGGATAGGGAACTCTTGTGGTAGCTCTACAGCGTACTTAGGCGCTGCCTGATACACAATGATCTCAGGTAGGCGATCAGGATCGAAGTTAGCACAGATGAGGTCCGATAGCTTCAGTTGCTGCCTGAGCGCATCCACTAGGGATGTGTCAAGCATGTACTGCAACTGGAAGTCTTCTGGGCCTTTGTCTAGCTCTTTCTCAACGAGGTCGGCTTCGGTGTAGCGTCCGAGGTCGGATGGCTTGCCTTTGGTGCCGTCGATGCCTCCGCCCCTTTGGAGGGTTGGGTCGGCCTTAATGCGGTCAGTAATAAATGGGGCCAGTCTATCGCCATACTTCTCCACTTCATCTGGCGTTGGGAAACGACCCGGCCAGATGCGGATGTCGTATCCCCGGCCTTGCAGGGTGTTATAGATACTATCCTTGGACTGAGGTGTGCCAAGGTATAGGATGTCACCGTGCGTACAGATGGAACTGAATTCCTTGGACAACTGCAATAGCTGCCCACGCTGTACTACGGTCAAGCCATTCTTGTTTGTCTCGATGTCATCTGGGATTAGCAGGTCTGCTCGCTTACCCGGAAGATTCGAGGTGATACCAACACACGCTACTGACGGTGACTTATCCAGCCCCTTCAGTGCGTAGTGCACATCGAACGCCTCGGTGCTTGTACGATCCCCAGCCTGTCGGTCAGGGCGTAGGCATTCGAGGATGTCCCATGATAGGATCAGACGCACCACGAGGGTAGCGACTTCTCCAGCTTGCTTCTCGCCCCCAGATACGATGAGTACCCGAGTGCTTGGCCGTTGCACGATACGCCACACAGCGTACAGTGCTGCTAGGGTGGATTTAGCTTCACCCCGCTGAGCCATAACCATACGGAGGCGTGGACCGCACTGCATGTACTCTGCAATGTCAGCCTGCATCTCCGTGGTGTCAAACCCAAGAAATGCCATACCGTCGATAGCGAAGTCAACGAAGTTCTCGTAATGCTCAGCCAGCGCAGCAACTTGCGCAAATCTTGTCTTGATGTCCAATTGGTTATCCTGTCAGTTGTTCTAGGTCGGCAGTAGCTAACGCAACTACATTCCCCACCTTGCGACGACGCTGCGCGGATTGCTCCTTCAGCTTGTCACGCAGTTGCGATAGGTCGTCTGCATCAGCAGGATCAGCAGTAACATTATTGTCCTTAAGGAACTTTATAGCCGCACCGAGCGTTGCCGCATCGGTGGGAATGTTGTCCTCAATGTCCTGCTCAATCCGCTGCTTCAGCGACTTCACAATTAGTGTGTGTAGTGCATTCAACTCCCCGACCGAAGTAGCCTTTTGGGTCATATTATTATTTCCATGCCTTAAACACAAGCCTCCAGTTAGCTGCAACAATTATTGCATAGGTGCCAGTTTTATTCACGAATGGGGAATTGGTTAGGCTGCGAATTGATATGCCCACTTGCGTGGCATTGCTCCAAATCATGTATGCTTGGGTGCCAACGCCGCCCTCACTGCCCCAATTGGAACTCAACTGCACCTCATCCCCAACAGCAAACCCAAGGTCAGCAGTGACACAGCGTAACACGACCTGAACTCGCTTAGGGGCTACCCCTAGGCTATGCGAGACAGCGACGGCGGTTCCGTTGGCGGTAATAACCTGCTCTGCACTTTCAAATTCTACAGACACGCCTTGCGGAAACGATACTTTACCCGCAGCATTAACAGTCAGAATGTCCTGAGTAGTCGCGCCCGCATTACCTCTCGCCAGTTTCATCGTACCATCACTAGCGGCTGCTGTGAACGTGAAGTTCTGGGTGGCGGTCCCGGAGATACCTAACTGAAGCTGGTCTAGCTTAGGTGCAGTTAATGTCTTGTCGGTGAGTGTCTGCACCCCGGTCAGCGTTGCGAATCCAGACGCGGTGGGTATCCCTACCCAACTTGTACCGTCCCAACCCTCCCACGCCACAAGAGTGCTGTTCCAGCGTAGGTGCCCAATGCTCGGACCTACAGGGCGCTGGGCAGTTGTCCCCGCAGGAAGCTGGGCAGCACCCGTACTGGATGTTCGTAGAACAGCATTAGTTCCACCCGCGTTGACTACTGTAGGGACGGCAGCAGCAGCGTTAGCCTCAGACACAGCAGCACCGGCGGCACTCGCGGCGGCCGCAGCAGCCGAGGCAGCAGCAGCATCACGATAGGCTACGATTGTAGCATTATGCACTACCATCTGCGCCATACTCGGAACATCCTGCGGACCAATACCATCGCCGACGTTGGTGATGCGATAGCCATGCATATTCAGGTTGTGGAACACTTCCTCAATGGTAGCGTTCTCTTTAGCCTCCTGCGCGATATGTAGAATCTGGCGCAAGTCCTCGTCCAACGACTGCGTAGTAAACCGCGCACCTAACGTGAACATATGCCGAACAGCGGCTATATTAGTAGTGCGTACAAGCATAACCTCAACAGTGTTTGGAACTGCTGGGCTAAAGCTAATCTTCTTCTCAGTGTTGCCAACCCATGCCCACGGATACGCACCGACCACACCGTTGAATAACACGGCGATTTCTGAACGGTCAAAGTATTCGATAGAGATGTCTAGCAACACGAGCGTACCATCTGATGTGGTACGCTGCGTGCTATACGCCATAGTTAATCCTCTAAATGCGTGAGGGCTTTGTTGCCCGGTATAATACTAAAGAACGGCACTAGAGCCGCAGCGTCTTGCGCAACCTTGGAAGCACTACCGTCACCTACCGTAGCAGATGCAGCAGAGCCTGCTAGAGAGTACGCCCGGTCCCACGGAATGAGTCCCGGCGCACCTACACTTCGCTTGCTCCCAGTGAGCACACTGGCGATTTCACCACCCAGACCTAGCGCACCCATTTGCCCGAGGCTCTTAGTGAGCAACTCATCTTGATTAAGCGCAGGCTTACCCCGTACCACCGTGTTAGCTTGAGTTGCAAGCATGGCGAGCGGGTACTGGTAGATCATGAGCAGCGAAGCAGCGCCAAGCCCCTCACGGGATAGAGTACCCGCCAGCACCTTGTTATGTGCGGTTAGTACGAAGCTCCGGTACGTAAAGATGAACTTCCCTACGTTATCCATTGCAGCGAATGCAGGCACGTCGCCAAGACGAGCATACAGCACACTCTCGTCCACCATCTTGTTCAGTGCGGGGCGAACAGCAGCCCATGCAGCGTCATCCCAGTTATCCACGTTTGCACCGTGCTGTTTAAACGCTGCTTTTAATTTGTCCATTCCCCGCGACTCTAACCCATATGCCTTGAGATGCCCAGCAGCAGTGGCATCCCCATGCACGGCCCGTTTGATTGTGTCAATCACAAGATTCGCATGCACCCGTGCTTGGTGCGCGTGTATGTACTTCATCCCATTCAAATACGGCACAGCCTGCGTGCCCTGCTGAATAAATGAAGCCACTCGGCTATCCTTCGGCATCTCGAAATTGTCCTCGAAACGCTGGATATACGGACGCATACGTAGGTGCTGGTCTGACATTCCTGTGAGGATGTCCTTGAGTTGGCCGGATGTCTTAGGGTTAGCGGATACCTTCATCATCTCCTTGAACACAGGCATCTCTGCCGTCATGTACTTCAGAGTCTTAAGCATACCGTACCGCTGCATCATCTTGGCGTACTCCGACGCCTGCCAGATACCAGAGGCACCCAATGTAATCATCCGGTTGAACCCAGCAGCGTTACGAAGAGTCTCATTCATCTCCTCCCCGACAGGCTTACCCTGTAGGTGGTTGATGACATTATCGAACATCTTCGCAGCCTTATTACGGTCTGGAGCGCCAGCGATGTACCGCTCCCGCATAGCACCGATGTCGCTGTTCTTCACTAAGCCTTTGCGAGCGAACGCAGCTTGCGCTGACACGCCATGTAGATAGCGTTCAGTGATGGTGCTGATGTTAGTCTCCAGCAGATCGGTCACACGGACTACCTCCCCATTGATAACTGTCTGGGCTGTGTAGTCCAGATCAACCCGGTGCTTCAAATACCCGGTCTTCCCCGCCTCGTCAGTCTTCCCAGTGATAGCACCGATAACCCGGTCAATACGCTGTTCAGACAGGCCGGAACTCTTCAGCATATCCCGGACTTCTTTTGCAGCACCTTTCCCTAAGTTAGCGGCCATGATACCATCATCAAGCATACCCTTACGCATGGTGCGATCAATGATAGCATGCGCCACATCGCCAGCGAGTTCATCATCCCAGTTGTTAGCGCGACGCAGTGATCCGCGTAGTAGGGTCATGGCGCTCTTTCTAGCCTGTGCCTCAGTCTGCCCTGCCTTCTTGAACTTACCTAGTAGGTCTTCCATTTTAGCAGAAGACCACACGCGATGGAAGTAGCCCTTCATGGGGGCTAGGTTCTCTGCACCGAATACACCAGCCGCTTTCAGTTCAGCTACGGAGTCGAGGCCAAGCTTATCCAGATCGTCGGCCATAGCCTTGATTCTGGCGGGTACAGCCTCGAACGAGATTGGGCGACCCATGCGGGACAACTGCTCGCGCCGCATCATTTCCATCGCCACATCGTTCTCAATCTTAGCTTGGGCTGCACGTACTTCCCCCTTAGCCCAGATTCGTTTAATGACGCCGAAGCCATCTTCTGCCATGGCCTTCTGGAGTTTGTCTTCGTAGTTCACCTGATGGCGAGCTAGGTCACGCATGATGGCTACCTTGTGTGACTCTACCGAGGTCAGGCCGTACTCAAGGTTGTTATCTAGCAGGGTGTTACCTACGGAGTCACCGTCCTTGCTCAGATTACGCATGGTCTTGTTCGTGTTCCACGAGATGAACTCACCGAACTTCTGACCCCACGTCTTGTTCACGTTCTCCATGTGAGTCTCTACAGCTTGGGCGATCTCCACAGGATCATGCACAGCGGCATCGGCACGCAGGGGTTTAGGTACCTCCTCAAATACAGCGTCCTTAACCTTTACACGAGTCCCAAAGTCATCGGTTACGTACTTTGCAGGTGTGACCATGCGGAGGTGTGGCTTCAAAGCATCTGCAAGCTCATCAGCCGGAAAGTCAGGGTCTCTCAGCGTAACCTTTCCATTACGTACGATAGCCGCCCCAACAGCAGCATTAGCCAACACCATGAGTGCCTTCTCGCCTGTGGTAATCGGATGTGTACGCGAGGCTGCCTCAGAGATAGCCAGTGCCCCAGTACCTTGCAGCACAGCACCTGCTATACGCGGGGCAGTCTTAATGGTACTAGCTAGGCGAGCCATCGGCACACCAATCACTAGGTATGCTGGGTCAATGACTTGTGTAAGTAAATTGGCGATTGGGAACTCAGCAGCGACCTGACCGGCCTCTCTATGCTCTTTCCATTGCTCAACGTACCACATGCGTTCCTCGTGGGACTTCGACTGTTGCAGTACCTCGAACTCAGGGGTAGTCAGCACAAACGGGATGCTAGGCAGTAGGTGCCCAAGAGTAGGCGCATCCGGTTTGTCATCTGGGAAGCTAGGCTTCAGGAAGAGGGACTTCACCGCACTGGTAGTGTGCCAACCCTGTACAGCCGCGCCTATCCCTTCGAGCAGATTAGGGGCAATGAAGCTCGCCCCCGACATGCGCTGTTGTGCGGCGCGGTCTGCCTGCCCCGTAGGAATCTGGCTCACATCGACCGTTGGCCCATCTACCACGGGCGGCTCAGCTACTTTAATTTGCTGGCCTACTTCTGCATCAGTGAGAGCCATGTGGGACTCTGCACGCCCGTATAGGCGCGGGTCAATGTTTGCCATTGATTATCCTTTCAAGATTTTATTTGTGAGTGACTCATAGTGCTTACGACGCTCCGGGTGAGCTAACTCGTACGCACGTGTCTTCTTCAAAGCGTCGAGCGCACCTTCATCACGGTTCCGAAGTGCCGCTAGGAACTCACCCGTGTTGCCCATCCCTTGATAGGATAGCTCAGCTAGCAGCTTGAACGCATCGGAGTTGCCAGTTAGGCCGAGCTTGTCCTGCATGCTAACAGCTTGCACAGCAGCGGCATTACTGGCCCCACGGAAAGATTCCGCGATCTGACCGTTCGTTACCTTACCTGAAGCATCCACCTTGGGGTAGTACTGCGGATTCGTTGTACTGATACCAACACCCACAGTGCTGACCTTCTTACCATCCGTACGGGTCTCGTTCGACTTGTCCGAGTACGCCATGTTCTTCACACCCTCGTGCTTAACCAAGGTGTTGCGGAACTCCAGCATATCCTTGGGTGAGGCACCAGCAGCGTTCTCCCCGTTGTAGCGGAACTGGATACCGTCCTTACTGTACTCGACACCATCCCCAACATGGAGCATGGTAGTCTTGACAGCAGCCTCCCGGCGCTCCATGATAGTGCTGCGAATGCTCTTAGGGTCAAGCTCGCGCTTGCCTCCAGGCACCTCAACACCATTGCGGTCGTACTCCGTGATGGCAACCCTATTGAACATCGCAGTCATGGTGAAGCGACCACCCTCGGTTTGTGGGACAAGCGTCTTACCAATAGCCTCTGCTACCGCCTCAGCAGGCACAGCCGCCTCGACACCAAAGTAGGATTGTACTGTCTTACCCTTGGGTAGCACCAATGCCCCATGTGGGGTCTCCACCAAGCGGCGCATCACATTCGCCTGAGCACGCTCAAGCCGTGCCTCTTTCGGAAGGTTCAACCCTGAGATGTCCATCGAGCTAAACTCTTCAGACACTGCCGACTTGATCTCTCCTAGGAAGTGCCCACGCACGTTCTCCACTTGCTTAGACGTACCATCCTGCGTCGCTAAGATTCCTGACCGCCCCTCAAGTGCCAGCTTCGTACGGGAACCTTCACTGAAGATGGAACCAATACGAGAACCTATAGCACTGAACCAGCCCATGTCGCCGATAGATTGTACGTACTCCATGTCGACCTGCTTGCTAAGACCAGCGCGTACAGCACGGTCCTGTGGGGTCATCTTAGTTTCCTCGGCCTCCATCTTGAGTAGGCGTGTGACTGCCTCTTGCCCAGTGACGTGCTCCGACTTCAGCATGCGCAAGCGTTGCAAGCGCAGACTGTTCTCAGGCGTAAGTCCAGCTAGCAGATTGGAAGCACCCAGTGGGTTGTCATTAGCCTCGTACCCATCCAACAGGCTATGCAGCTTAACCACAACAGCACCGTGCTCTACAGACATCTTACCAGTGGGGTCCGCAAGAGCCGCCACCGATGCATTTGAGAACTCGCCTACGAGTTTGTACGCGTCCATGTTCTTACGATCACCAGCCTCGGATAGCGTCTGTAGGGCGTCTGGCAAAGGCTTCTGGGACAGCACAGCACGAGCCGCGTCACGGGCATCCTTGATCTGGATACCGTTCTTAACTAAGTATGCATTGTCATTTGCTAGGTACGCCTGTGCACCCCCGATACTAGCGTCCTGCTTCTGCTTCCCACGTGCCCACTTCTGGATGAGGGAGGACCGTTGGTCTGCACTCTTGTAGATACCCATTCGCATGGCTGTGTCAGCGAACTGCACAACCTGTGAATAATCAAGTGCGCTGTTACCGTCAGACATAGCGGCCTCTTCCAGCGCCAAACGGTCAATGAAGTCCGTGTTGGCGATAGCAGCCGTAGCCTCACGTGCCTTGTAGTACGCTGCGCCAATCTTCTCCTGATTCTTCATCGGAAGGCGACTAAACACCGTAGTCGGATACCCGCCCTTCATCACGGGCTGGCCCTCAGCATCTATTGCGTCTGGCATCTGGGTGTTGCGCAAGTAATCAACGGCAGCGATGTGCTTACCCGCCAGCAGGTGCTCAAAGAACTCCTGAGTCATCTGCGTCTTATCTTCCTCGCGGAGATTACTGGAAGCCCACATACCGAACACATGTCCTGCGGTATCCTCAACAGCCTTCTGATATGTAGCTGGGTCATTGAGTTCACGGGCTGCATCAAGTGCATTAGCCGCTCCGTTGAACTGGGCACTGCGGGTGCTCATGATCTCTTCGCGGATGAACCCAGCATGTGCCGTACCATGTGCGCTGATTGCCGCACGCTCTGACAGTGCGTACTGGGGAACTAGGCTGTTACGAGTCTCCAGTGGGAGGCTGTTGATGATTGGCAGTGCTTCTGCTCGCTGGGAGCCGATATAGTTCTGGAACTCTTCTGGGGATCGCTCACGTAGCCAGTTCATATCCTGAGCAAGCCGTGCCTTCAGATCAGCTAGCTTCATCTGGGTCATAGTGGTGCGGTGCCCTGCCACAGCCCAGTCACGGGTCAGTGCATTACCTTGTAAGTTTTCTTCCACATCCCCACGTTCTGCGGCAGCCACCCCACTAAGAAACTGCTCCTGTGTATCGAGGTCAACTGCCTTGCTTGCCACCTGATTCACTAGCCCAGTAATACTGCCCACTAGGTTAGCTCGCCATGCATCTTTGTTGCCGACCTCAATTACCCGGTCAGGTTGCACATTACCCACAGCGATGCTGGCTTGTGTAACGCGGCGAGTATCCTTAGCTTGACCTGTGTATGGGTCTGAGTTACGTTGGACTGTCATACTGTATCCTTATACCTTGGTCGAGGATGGGCCGAGCTTCAGGCTCATAGCCTTCATGCCATACGTGCCCATGACTGAGCTAGCACCTGCCAGAACTGCACTTGTCATCATCTCCCCACCAGACGGTCCCATGTACTCGTACTTCCGAGCATGTTGTACTTCACCCTCTGCGGATACTGATAGTGCCTCTAGCTCGTTGTTGAAGTTAGTGAGGTCGTTCTCGTAGTTCTCGCGCTGCATAGCCCGAGCCTCGCCCCATTTCATATTGATGTCGTTTGCCACGATGTCGGCACTACCACCCACGGTGCCTGAGGCTGCTTGGTTTGCTAGTACCTGCCCCATAGCGGCCCGTGCATTTATAGATGTGCTGTTGCCCTCCTGAATCGCCTGCTTCTTGGTCAAGCCAAGCTGCATGTTCATCATACCCGCTTTGTAGCTATTGCGCACCATGCTCTGAGTATTTGAGCGTACTACGGCCTCGTTCTCCGCCTTACTAGCTGCACCACCCTGCCTAGCTGCACCCTTGGCCGCTTGGTTCGATGAGTACAGACTGCCTGCTACCGCTACGGCGGCTGCCCCGACTGCCCAAAAGGTCATGCTAACTCTCCTTCGATTTCAATGTCGCTATAGTTGTCTGCGATGAATCGCTTGACTAGTACAGCCTCGTCTGTCTCATTATCAGGATTGGCGTGGATCGTCGTCCATACCACATCCTCAAGCACAAGTACAACCCGCTTCGTTCCCGGTGCAGAGTTGAATATGCACGGTGCCTGTAGTTCCTGTACACCAAATTCTGTGAGGACTAGGCAACGCCCACGTGAGATAATATTCGTGTGTGCGTGCCTATGTAGCTGTCCAATGACAAAGCTACCCTCTGCCATAGTGATCTCCCGGCAATACGTACCGGGTGCGAAGATGTGTTGCACGGGGGCATCATGCTTGGAGCCACACTCAGGCATGACCTGAACCATCTCCTGCATCCCCTGAATCGCTTCACGAATCTCAAGGCGAGGCCGAGCGGCCACTGACCTAAGTGTGTACTCCATTAATAGCATGTTACCTCCGTCTAATCTTCTGGTTGTATTTAATAACGTACTCAAGCGACACTAGGTTCAATTCCCCAGTGCCCGCTGTTGAGAACTCGGCGGTAGTCGACAGCACATTTGTGCGGCATGGTACAACTGCCACGGACTCCGTGCTGTACTTCGCACGCCCTAACTCTAGCTCTGACGAACTCCACGTAAGCGTGCCTACCTCGGTAGCATCCGTATCCCCTGAGTTCCTGTCAAGCACTGCGGCCTCGTACTGCGATGAGTTCTTAGTGCCTACCAAGTACCGCAGGAGCGTCTGCTTCGTTGTGCTGATTACCACGTTGTTGCGGTCCCGCACCACAGGGGGTGTGGGGGATAGCGCAGAGCGATAAGCAAAGCCTATACTCACATCACCTGACTCCCAAGAGCGCACAGTCCGTAAGGTCGCACCCTCCCGCGTGAAGCCCACCATATCCCCTGCCAGTGCACCAGTTACGGCACTCAGTACAGCAGTGTCGGCGGCATTTGGATCAAATGCTACCAGCCATGCAGGTGGAGTCACAACGTTTGCAGTGATCGTCACAGTGCTGTGTAAGTCAAGGAATGGACGACGCTCTGAATTGAATGTGAGGACACCCACACGTGGGTCAAGCGTAGCCGCTACAAGTACCGCGTTATTAACAAAGAGCAAGTGAATCACTTCACTGGCGAAATACGCCGATGCCACCTCGTACTTGAACGTCCACTGATGCCACGCACTCTGCACCTTCTGATCCCCATCCCACAAGTACTCATGCACGATCAGGCTATTCAAATCACCCGTAGGTGCAAACAGCGCCATGTTCGATACTGAGCTAGACACCCCGAAGCGGCACCGCCCACCCATGTACTTCGGAAGATGTGGGGTACTGTCTGCGCTGATGTACTGTGAGTCCGTGTAGGGCGAAGGCACCATCTCCATAACACCGAAGAAGTCCTTGCTCTTAGGTACACAGTACAGCAGGGTGCGGCCTAGTGGAATTGGAGGGCATGTGGTGTCAGTTTCGTGCGAGCTAGTCAGTACTACACTAGCCGTACGCGGAGTCAGCGCTTGGTTCCCCGTAGGGACCAGCGCCTGATACGATGCACTGAACAGCACCAAGTCCTTCTGGAACGCTACAGCGTACTCATACGAGGCGCTTGAGTTCGCACTCGATCCAACCTCGATCGGGTCACTATCCACGACAGACGTGACCGTACTACGGAAGAACCGGCGAGGCTTGTTCGATGCGCTCATGTTCACACGCGCACCTGACAGCAGCACAAGCCGTCCTTGGTACGACGCCATACCTGTGATACCCGTGCTAATGAACTGCGGGTCTGGGTTGCTCAACGTATCCCCAGAGAGTCTCCCCTCGTAAGGTGCTGTGCTGAAGCCCCAGATCGCCCCATTGTACGTAATACTAATAGGCATGTTCCCCAGCCCCGTTGCGCTACCATACACGCCACACTCCAACCATGCAAGATCAGCATGCACGTACTTGTAGTACTGTGGCGTGCGCGTATCCCCGACAGACATAATGAAGCCATCCGCTTGTGAAGGGAGTTGCGCTGGTAGATTACCCACTACGTTAGTGTAGCGAGCACGGGACGCTGAGATGTACGCACTACCTGTACTTGAGTTCACAGTAACATTAGACGTGCCAGAACCGTCAATGTATATGTATGCGGTTGTTCGGTACAGCGCTGCTACCCCCGCAGGGAGGCCGGCAGTAATTAGACCCGCCTGCAACTGTGATGCGATGTAGTCCGGGGTTGTTAGTGCAGCGTGCCCAGCCCCAGTACCATCTGGGGTAGTGTAACTCGCACTAATGGAACCTGTAGTCGTGCTTATTGTGACTTCGTATTTCCGGCTGAATGCACCGGATACGATGTAGAAGAACCCGGCCTTCGTTGGGTCAGGACCAGCAGCCACAGCGCCTAGTGTTGGCTTCACATCCCGGTTGAGGATGTAGAATTCATCCCCGACTGTGGTGGCTTGGATCATCTTAGGCGTGGCAGCAGTGATGTACGCCGATGCGTCAAGCACAGCGAGTTCCGTGTACGTGGCAGATAGGATAACGATCTCACCTGTGGTACAATTCAGGATCACATGCACGCGCTGTCCGGCGATGTCTGTGAACCACCCCTTGATGTTTGTGCTTGTTGCACCAACACTCGTGCGGTGGAATGCGTACGCTGCACCCGGCCTGCGCCGTACATTAGTAACAGGGTCGGATAGCATATTAGACTGCGCACCTACCTGACCGTCTAGCCGCTCACTGGGAATCTGTTGAGACACCCCTTGCAGTAGTGACTTATAAGAACTCTCACATGCAGACATGGTTAACTCTTCATGGCGCTACGCAGCCGCCCATATCTACGGGACTGCCGTGTGCTGTACTTACGTTGGCGGATGTGCTCCGCTAGCAAATCACCGTACGCTGACTGCGCATGCCCAGCCCATAGCTGGAACTCTTGGGTCACTCCGATGTCAGTAGCCAACGCATCGACTAGTGCAGCGTAGAACACGTGCTGCTGTGCAGACTCAGGGAGACTATCGAACGGCACGTACTGCTTGACAATTCCCGTGATGCTAGCATCCCACGTGTAGTCTAGGTTCTTTGGGCGGTATAACTTACCGTTCCGTAGTACGCAGAACTCTTCGCTAGGCAGTGGGGTAAATGTCAGGGCGTCGGCACCTAGGGTGATAAAGCCTTCAGAGTCGGGGATACCCGTGTATTCAAATTCGTTGAACCACCACCCCTTCAAGAGCACAGAGCGTAATGTGTTCTCGACTTCAGGGACGATGATTGCGATGGTCGGATGTTTAATGTCAACCCGTGTGACACGATGCTCCCCTAGCTTCGGGAGGATCAGATTGATAGCTTCGAGTAGGGTCAAAACGCATCTCCAGAACGAAAAAAGGGAGCCTCCAATAAAGGAGACTCCCGTAGGTACTACTTAGTCCGTGGACAGGACAGCCACAGCGTCACCACGGCGGATGCCGACAGTGTACATGGTGTAGGAGTCCAGCACGTTGCTGAATTCCTTCTTGTCGTCCCAGAACGTGACAGTCATCGGCTTGGCTTCAACAGTCACCAACGTCTTGCGCGGGTGGAAGATGATAACACGAGCCTTGGCTTCAGCAGAGGAAACGTCGAACGATGGGCCAAGGATATGGCCTGAGATGGCAGCGGTCGGGAAGCGCGGGGTTTCAATCACGCGGATACCGTTCAGCCATGCGATACGACGCATCACGTAGTTGTTACCACTGGCCTCAGTGGACTTCTGGTAATCAACGTTCATGAGCTTCTTATGGTCGAGCAGGACGTTGAACGTGTCCGGTTCGATCAGTGTAACGAACTCAGCGAGGGAGCCGCCGAGGTCACGCTTCACGAATTCAGCAAGAGCGTTCTTGTGCGCCTTAACGATCAGGTCAGCCTTGAGTTCAGCGTCGGACTGGGCAGCGTAGCCGGTCATGGTGGTAGCGATACCATCGAAGAACGCGCCAGATGCTTTCAGTGCAGCAGGAGCAGCCCAAGAGCCACACTTGATGAGTTGGATAACGTGCGCTTGGTCGAAGGACTTAGCGTGCGCAACACCGTGCTCAGCAGAGGTTTCAGCTTGGTAATCCGGTGCGGTCCAGTCATCCTCGTAGTCAACAGTCGTACGGATGTACGAGGTCGTATCAACAGTGATGAGGAACTTCTCGTTGATCTGGCGCTGACCATCAAGCTGGACACCGGCCTTACGGGACTTCACAGACACACCACCGACGCGATCACCACGCCAAGTGTTAGACTGCGACATCACAGATTTGAAGTTCGTCAGGCTAGACGAGCGGAACAGGGATTCGACACGGAAGGAGCCATCGATGTCACCTTCGTATGCTTCGAGGTGAATGTCAACGTCGGCGTTAGTACCAGCCCAGTGGGCGCGGGTGTTGGTTGCAGCGTATGCGGTTGCGGTCATTTGATTCTTTCGTAGAAATGGGAATAGCCCACTCTCCGACTATGGAGGTGGGCTGGATTGCTATTGGCTTACGCCGAATTACATGCCGAGTTGGCGACCTTGTTGGCGACGTGCAAACAAGGATTCACGCTGGGCTTGGTACTCACGCGAGTTCGGGTTGAGCTTGCGCAATTCACTCTGGAAACCCTCTTTGTTGAGGGCTTGTGCAGCACTAGCAGCAGTGCCATTGTTCTGGATCAATGCAGAGACATTCGGGACAATACCTGAACTCTTCGCGTACTCCACAACTAACTTGGCACCTGCACTGATCTGGGACCGCTTCTCAGAGTCCAACATCATAGCTACAACTTGGCGCAACTCCGTTGGAGCCGCCTTGTTGAACGCAGCCACTGAAGCATCCCATTGGGAAGCACCACCGGCCATACCATGAATCTCTTTCGTCACAGCCTCTGCTTGCGCATTAACTGCCTGAACGATACCCTCTGCAATGCTCTGAAGCTGAGCAGCGTTAGCGCCACCCTTCTCGCGTAGGTACGCAGCATCAAGCAGGGAAGCATCACCATGTTCCAATGCCTTGCCGAATACACGGTCCATGTCCAAACCTTGTCCTACGGTCTGCATGATTGTAGCCATGCTCCGAAGGATCGGGTCTTCCAATGTAGAGACATCCAGTGTGTTCAGCTTGCCCGGTGTAGCCGCCTGAGTTACATCAGGTTGAGCGGGTGCTGGTTGCTGTGTCTGTAGAGCGGCCAAGAGGGCAGCAATGCTTGCGTCTAGGTTACTAGGTTGTGCAGCAGGGACGGCAGCAACTGGCGCTACAGGCTGGGGATTCGGGTTAACGAATCCCGGATTAAGCTCACCCGGTGGGATGTTCTGCGAACCACCTTCAACCACTGGGCCAGAGCCTGGTGCGGAGTTAGGTACTTGGAAGCCGGAAGTCTGTACTTGTTGTGTCATACTTGTCCTTGTAGTTGCTGCATCTGATTAGCTTGGTCTGCGAGGTCCGCAGCCTGCATCATCTGTGCCTGCCCCTGCTGTGCTTGCTGAGAGGCACGCGCTTCTTCAGCCATAGTTTCAGGGGATTTATTAATGAGAGAAGTGTCAACGGAGCGGCTGGAGTACAGCAAGTCCATGAGCTTGTTCTTATCAACTCGACTGTCAAGCTGAGTAAGCACAGGTACAATGGCGGTAGCCTCCTGAGTCGCTGCTAATAGGTTCTGTACATCTGAAGTACGCCCGAGGGCAGGGATACCGGCAACAATGCTGAGCTTCAACTCTTCCGAGATGAGGCCGGGCAAGGTATTGGAATCGACCTCTACTAGCGTGATATGCGCTAGTGGAACCTGCATGCTAGCTGCTAGTGCAGAGTACACGCCACCTAGGGCGTTCTCAGCCTCTTGCGCATCACGCTGTAACTCATACGCTGTGACACGCTCAGCATCACGGGTATTAGCGTCGTACATAAATGCCTTAGCTAAGCGTCCGAAGACACTGGCGATTTCGGCTGCTACTTGTGCGAGCTTACCTGCGTCACCTGACTCGTGCGCTGATACAGTGTTAGGATCACCACGAACGTACTCACCATGCTCAGCCGCCATGAGGTCATCAATGTCCGTACCCGAACCAGCAGATACCAGATGGACAACACGCATGATCTCGATGCCGTACAACGTAGCAGCTTCGGAGAGGTCAGACAGCTTAGCGAACCCACCTGCGTAGTCTTCCACTAGACCACGGCCATAGTGTTCCCCGATAATCAGGGACCACGTTGGTGCTGTCCAAGGACATAGGTGCAGTGGATAGTGCGATTGCTCGCCTACAGGGGTAGTGTCTACTTCCTGAGAGACCACGTATACAGGACGCTTATCGACGTACTCCCGATGAATACGGGTGAAAATCTCAACGTACTGTTCAGGCCGACTGTACTGTGACTTGTTCTTGGCGATCAGTACCTGCTGCACATCATAGGGCAATGCCTCGACGTACGTGCATTCACGAAGCACACAATCCACCATCTCCCCCTTACCATCCCTGCGGATGCCAAAGGATTGCAGACCGTACGCGACACTCTTCTGAGCATCCTTATCCCGATACAGCAGCACATTACCTGTGGCAATGAGGTGCTTCATGGCGAGAATCAGTTGAGCATACGATGCGTTCAGGAACAGTTGCTGCGTAGCATCCATCTCTAAGCGAGCTAACCCAGCGTTGAGCTTAGTCTCGTCAGCGCCTTGGGATAGGGCTTCCTTGACAAACTCAACAGAGGGTTTGATCTTGAAGAATGGGTGCGTAGTCGGGAATAGGAGCCGAATGAGCTTGCTGGATAGGTGGTTGATTAACAGCGCACCTACTTCTTGATAGTCGCGTTCAACGACAACACGTTGACCTTGCCGGCCCGTGAAGTCTGCCATCAGTTGTGGGAGGGTCCAGTGAGCGTACTGTACTGACCGCTCAATAACCGTAGTATCCCGCAACTTATCATAGAGCGCCTTATGCGAGATACCACTCATATTAGACGTTGATACCCAGTGAAGTACTCAGGTTCTGCTTGTTCTTCTTCTTCAGCATGGAGTCAATACTAGTACCTGCGTCTACAGCGGCAGCACTGCCACCGGCAACTACTTGGCCGATATTCTCTTGCGTCAAATCTTGCGCAAAGTTCTTCTTGATGTTTTGTGATGCTAGCTCAGCCTGCTTGCGCGATTCCTCGGCACGGGCAGCAGCGCCACCATCATTAATCTTCGGAGACTTCATGTGATCCTCTTGTAAGTTGTTGTATAAACCCAGTCACGTTGCCTATGTGTGAACGCAAGCATAGTATGCTCAAGCCGTTTGGCTAGTCGCACGCACTCTCGCATACAGCGCAGAGAGATGCCTTTATTGCGGTACTCGGGTAGTACGTACTGGGACATCACACATAGGCATTCACCTACGTGTGGATCATAATCTATGGTGAGGGAGATTCCACCGACAGGGGCATCCCCATCATAGAAACCCATCTCATACCGTGGAACGCTAGTGATAAGTCTTAGAGTCCTAGCGACCCACGCTTCTTTGTCCATTCCCTGCGACTCTATGCATTCGTCCCATGCGCGGTAGAACAGGGAGGGTGCGAGGCAATCCTCCCCCGCTGCTTTCGGTACGCATACGAACCTGAGTGTGCTCACTGCTGTACCTTATTGCGTATTACTGCAACTACCCTCCGCATCCCTGCATTGAAGTACATCTCTGCTGCTGTACTTGTGGGAGATGCAATGATCTCAGGGAACATACTCTCTAACCATCTCAACTGCTCAGGGTGGAATCTGATTCGATCCTCATCCAGCACCATTCTATTACGTAGTGGTTCCACCGTATTACCTCCTGTATATTTCCAGCATCATAGCTGGGTTCCTTCGGGTCCAGACTCAGAATCTATCAATCCATCTTCTGTACCCTGCGACTCTATGCGCTTAACAGAAAAAGAACTCTGAATCAAGTATTTGAGCTAAATCGAGCATACCTCGGGTTGGTGTTTCACCTATAGCGCCAACATCCCATAGGAACTCAGCTAGTGTGTTCCCACTATACATCTCAATGAACTGCTCTCGGATAGCTGAGTGCATAAACGGGACATCACACGGATGTGTTCCAAACGAGTCATGAATACCTACCATATCTGCACCATGCGCTTGCATACGTAGTGCCACCAGTGTTAGGTGGGAAGCATCCATTGCATGCACAAAGTTCGGTGCGATAGCGTTCTGCATCTTGTTTGGATTGGTATCATCGGTGTCATTACGTACGAACGTATCCACCAATCCGCATGAGCGCAGCTTCACACGAACTTCCTCATGTCCGGGGTAGTCATGTTGCACTAGGAACCCTGTGGGTGTTACCCACTCCATGCGCTTACCATTTGGCTGTTGCTGTGCTATGTTACGCAACCATTTCATCGCGGCTGCTGCGGCTGGCACTGTAGCTTCAATACCTAGGAACAGCTTGCGTGCGCAGTACTGAGAGTACTGAAACGATAGTGAGTCGTCGCTGTTAGGCCACGGGATACGCATGTCGTACTCAATGTAATCACGGATGAACGCTGTAGTGCCACGCAGCGTTGCACCATACACGTACGTCATCACAGGCTTCTTCGCAAGTGCCCGAGGTATACCGATGTCGAGCCACCACTTAGCCATCGCTACCGTGGCTTCGTCAGCCGCATCTAGGTCACGGGCAATCGCTTGTAGCGCAACCTGTGCTACACGACCATAGATGTCCTGCTTAGGACCGCACTGTAACTCGTCCATGAGGTTAACAAACCTGCCGCCAACATCATCTCGCAGCATTGCTGAGAAGTGCTGTAGCCCAGAGCAGGTAGCATCCATATGCACAGGTATTCCAGTGCAGTACGACTCTGGGTGTCCAGAGCGATACGCCTCACGGAGTTCCCATGCAGCAGCGTAGGTACACCAAGGAGCATCACCCCACACCTCGGGCTTGTCCTCGGGACAGTCCAGCGCGTGCTCGAATGCAGCCCAGTGCTGCTCAGTCCAACGTGCACGCTCACCAAACCGCTCTTTGTCAAAGCCGAATGAGTTCGCTATATGCACCTTCAACCAGTACAGCCCATCAGCCCCAAGAGGCTTCTTTGTGGAGAAGTGCAGCACAGCCTTAGCCATGTCAGAGCCTTGCGGATTCGGGGAGCCACGGTAGTACCAACGGCCCCGGCGATCAGTGTACATAGGGAACCAGAACTGCTCTGGGCATCGCTCAGACACACGCATGAAACCACCGATCTCGCGCATCTTACCACGCCACTCCAGTAGTTCCTCGTAGTACCGCCCCACTGACCGTTTCCACTTATGGAACACATCCAGTTCATCAGCCGGGGCTGTGTCTTTGTCCCATTCAGGGTGATACGGGAACGGGGCTTTATACGGCCCTTTCCGATCAGGAACGCCCAGCACGCCCCCGCCAGCGGCCCACAATCGACGCACAGCGGTCAGGGTAGGGGTATGTACAGCGAAGGGCACGGACTGCATATAATTCACTGCGTCGAAGACCTTGGGCATGGCTGTATTAGAGAATGCTAATGCTATGCGGGCACGCTCACTCTTGCGGATGCTTTTAAGGGGCAGCAGGGGCGCGACGAGCTTTCGCCGGGGGCTGATATACCCACCGTCCAATAAGCTCGTCCAAGGGTCAGGAGGGCACATCATGGCCCCTGCCTCGCGGTCGATGACATTCATCACATCCCGGTCAGTGTAGCCCAGAAGGTACTCCCGAACCTCGTCAGCAAGGACGTACTGCACGCACACTCCCTTGTGGTTCGTACCACGTTGCTGCTCTATCAGACCCGCATCCAAGCACGCCTGCACCCCGTATTTGCCAAGCTGGATGCGCTCAGTGCGAATCATCTCGGAATCGACCACACCCTTCATAACACGATCATACGCCACGTTGTACAGCTTACGAATATGCTGGGTATTTCGTGTGCAGTGCTCCTTCACTTGGTCATGCACTTTCTGCATGTACGGTAGGTTCACTAGCTCAGCTTCGGCAATACGTACCTCAGTCTCGTACAGGCTACCGATAGCAATACCGAGCTCCTGAATCGTCACTAGGCTAACCTTCGGAGAGGTGCATAGGCGAATGCACTCACGAATTGCGAGTACAGCAGCTACGTCGGTAGGCACCTTACGGAGCCACCCTTTGAACTTACCACCCATGCCACGTGTCTGGATGTCCTTAGCTGCCTGAATGCTAGCCTGCACATCCCCGTGTATTCTAGCGATAAGCCGACTTGCGCGTGGCAACTCAACATCACCATCCTTGGCACCTTGAATAAGCTCGTTCAGCTTCTTTGCAGCAGCAGCCGCGTCGTGCTCCAGTTCGTACTGCTCTTGTTGTTCGCGCAAGTTATGCAAATGTCACTCCTGTATCTTTAGGTACACAGTACCATCAATTTCCTCTACACCCATCACACGATAGTACCGCTTAGTGGTCTCGTTTACTACCAAGAACTCCTTCACCCCATGCCCGAAAAGCTGCAACCGCTGCAACTTTCCGAGCCAGTAGTTCAGGGTGCTCACAGCGTAATACCGTACTCCGCAATAACCTCCAAGCGGAGAGTCTTGTAGATGTCTGGACGCTCGGCCTCGATCTCCTTCATCAGAGTACGAGCTTGTTTGTGATTACCGGTTTCCATAGCTGCGTAAACGCGGTCCTTAAGTGCATCCTCCGGGGATTGCGTGGATTGTTTAATTTGCATGTGACTCCTTACGTTGTACTAGTATGCGGTTTGCGAAGAACACGTTCTTCTCGGCGTCGTACACTGCATCACCACCCTCCTTGAGTTTACCCAAGGTACGGGCAGCACATGAGCGCCATAGCGCCTTGAGTGAGTTACCCTCTGCGTAGTTCATACCAAGTGCTTCGATGATGTCGTTGCACTCGGCGGTGTATGGATCACGTCCCTTAGTGGTTGGGTGCGCGATCTTGACTTGGTAGTAATCCACCGATCCTCCTGATTTCTCAGGCTGGGTAGTGCGCGGGGTCTCTATACGAATCCCCCTGTGACCGGCAATGATTGGGGTATTACCATCCCACCCATCCACAGGTGTAAGATGACCGCCAGCACGGCCTAACCTATAACGGGATACGAATGTATACACATATTTATCAAATCCTTCCCATGTGGGGAACATGAACTGCCACTGCTCCATTATAACCTCCCAATCCAGCGTCCACCCTTATCCAGTACCATAGGTAGTAGGATCGGGCGACCATTCAAAATAACAGCACAGCCAACGATAGGCTTACGGAGACTGTGCTTGCCATAAGCAAAAGCCATACTGTCTTTGTCGATGAGGCAACCGCAGTACATTCCGTAGTAAAGATGCGATGAAGATGCACTATACTCAACGCTGAAATTACCGTGGCTATGCCCAACAACAAGGTTGCAAGAGTTGTGTGCGGCATCTGATAGAATCCCCGAGGCTTGGTGTTTGAACAGTACCTCGCCCATAGGGGTATTGATACGCCAGTTGTGCGCCCATGACCACTGCGGTGCCCCGTGTGAGGGGAAGATAACATCACGGTACTTCTTGATAAGTTGCACTGGGATTCCGTGCGCCTTAGCTCGGCGGAACTGCATGCTCCCGTGATTGCTGTGGCACACGAGTACTTGTGGGAATACCTTGTATAACTCGTTCAGGAATTCCTTGCCCTTCTCAAGCTCCACACCCGCGCTGTCCAAGTTAGGGTCACTGTCATGGAAGCTCATAGCGTGGTAGTCCAGCTCATCACCGAGGTCCACTACAAGATCAGGGCTGAACTGCTCACGCACTGCCATCAGGAACGGTAGGGTGTCTGGGTGCTGGTACGGGGCGTGGATGTCCGGGATCACTAGCACGCACTCAGCTACTGCTGGAATGAATGAGGTGTTTCCGATGTCATCATCTGGTTGGGCCTTGATGAGCACCCGGTCAGCCTTCAACTCCCGGTCAGCCTTAGCCATGTTGCCTTCATTGTTGATGAAGATGGTACGCCAGTACTTCACGAGTTGCGGGGATACAAACCGACTCCCACGTGTGCTATACACTAGCGAAGCATCGCGGTCGTTCAGGTTGTCTGACAGAATCTGTTTGTGCTGTGCCTCAGTGAAGAGGCGCATGATGGAACCACGCATTAGTGTCCTTTCAGTTGTGCCTGAATGCTCAGGAATTGTTCTCTGGATAGTACCACTGTATCTATATCACCATCCTCGTTCGTCTGGGAGATGCAGATCAACTCGTACGCTATGGTGCTATCATAAAGATGTGTGACTTCCGTTGGGAGCACAATAGTCCCTGACGCATCTAGTACGCCGAACTGTGCGATTGTACCTCCGCTCATACTCTCTTGCTCCGCATGGTTACCTTGGCCTTAGCCGCAGCACGCGCTTCACGCGCTTTACGATTGCGGTCGTCTTTCTTAGCTTCCGCAGTCTTGTGCATCGGATAAACGAACTGTGTGGCGGGTTGTTTGAGATAAGCCACAATCGCCTCCAGGTACGGGATAATGTCGGCGTACCTGTTACTCTTGGCACCCCAACGAGCCGCCGCGTTGCTAATCTTCCCTTCAGCCGCGTTGCACGATCTATGCAGAACACCTCGGATTTGGCCGGTGTCATGGTCATGGTCAACAACTCCCTCCCCTTTGATGGTTAGGTCGATAATCTTACCGCACAGCGGGCATAGCCCGTTCTGCACAGTCTTGAGGTGCCTAGCCACCCATGAGCGCATCATCGTGCGGGGTAGCTTTACCAACCGCTGCGCGGCATGCTCATGAATCTGCGTCGGGGGTGTTGCACTGAATGCGGAGAGGGCTACAGGTTCAATCATTAAACACTGCCCGGTGCAGGCGTACACGCTCATCTCTGGTTGTGTCCCGTTGCACGATGTCTCGGAACACGCAGCATACCTGGTTGGCAGTTAGCCACAGTTCTGCTACTTCTGGAATGGATACCAGTAGGTTGATGTCACCCTTACGTGCGCTTAACCAACCGTCTGATTCGACACCACGATATACTTCGGCTTGGCAAGTTACCCAACCAGCAATATCTAGGCATTGCGCGGCATAATCTAGATCACCGTGCACAAGCACCACATCTGTGTCGTTACCAAAGCCATTCACAGCTTTGGACCCAACTAGAAACATCTGGCGTGTGCACCATTCCGCAGTGCTAGGGTGCTCTTGTAGGGCTGAGCGAGTGTCCGCTAGCCAATCTTTAAGCTGGGATGGCTGGACCAAACCAATTACGGGTGTAACATTCATTAATATACCTCCTGTTCTCGTCAGTAAACCTAAACTCACTGAAGTACTGCAACACTGAATCACCGGGCCATCGCTGCATCCACAGCAGGAATCCTTCGGAGATTGGGTTCTGGTCAATACTGCGGTACGCATCAATCACATGGTTAGCGACAGCATCTATACCGTGGGGCAGCACCGCCTTGATTACATCATGTGCAGACTTCGGCCCACATAGCTGCCCACCATAGCGCAGGATACCTTGAATGTTATCCGCGTTGTCGCCCATAAGCATCTGTGCCCAGAAGAACACTGGGCCTTGCCCGATGCACTTCACTGTACCACTTGGTGTGTAGGCAAGCTCGACCCAGCCTACAGGCTCACCTTGCATTAGTCGCCCCGTCTTGATGTCCCAGTATGGGTATGGTGTCATGCGCAAGTCTTTGTCCTCGGAGCGGATTACCCCGTTCTCCTTGTACACGTACGCATCATGCATCATGCCGTCATCAGCTTCAAGCTCGCGGTGATAGAACACCTCAATCTCAGGCAACCAATTCGACCTGTCTGCCATAGCTTGACGAAGAGGTTCAAGCAGGGAGGGTTTATCCTTACCCTTACGCTGACCTTGGTACGGCTTCACCGCATTGACGAAGTGCCGGTTAGCCTTTGCGGAGTCATGCGCGGTTAGATGCACTCGCGCATTCTCCGCGTTCGTTAGGAACATGCATTTCAACACGTCCTGCTGATACCTGCGAATAGCTGTGTCCAGCCGTTTCACTGTAGCAGCAACTACGTACGCCGGGCCATCCCCATCTAGGATGAGGGTGAGACCCGGCGTGTAGCCACCGAACTGGTCAGGCAGGGTACTGAGGTCAATACCCTGAACTATCATTATGCTGGAATAGCAGGGATGCTAGGCATCACCGGCATGCTAGGGATCGCCGGACTAGAAAGGGATGTCATCGGAGAGCCAGCAGGGGTCACAGACTGGCTGACCGGAGACACGGGCGAAACCGGAACTGACGGGACAGGGGGCACCGCAGCGGCTACATGTGGTGCCAAAGGGACAGCCCCAGCGACCTCCGGAACGGCGGGAGCTACTGGTACAGCAGGTGGGGCACTCGGGGCAACTGGCAGTGCCGCAGCAGCAACTACGGGGGCCGATGCAGTAGGCAGCGCCGGAACAGCATCACCGAACAGCAACTGCTGAAGTGCTGATCCTTGGAAATCCGTAGCCTTGAGCATGGTCTCCTGCAACACGTTCTTGCTCTGCGCTGGCTTACCATCCTTGGCGTCATACGTCCCATCAATAAACAGCGCGTCCCAACCAGCCTTGGTCGGACGATCCCAGAAGAACACCTGCAGGTCTTCCGCGCGAGCTTCAGGGATGGGGTGTGGGGCACCTGACACGGTATCTACCGGGGGCAAGAATCCCTTCAAGTCGATACGGCTCACGGTCTTATCCGGCTCCGCCTTAGACTTAGGCTCATGTACAATCTTGGCTAGGAAGCCTTGCGTCAACAGTTGGCCGAAGTGCGTAGCTGTCTGCTTCCAGTTCAGCGCCTTGAACAACAGGTAAGCCCGAGCCTTCTCGTTCTGACTCATAGCCATGCTGTATGGCCGGAGGATGTACGGCGAGCCGTCCTCGTTCTGATACACACGATCTGCTGTGTTGTACAGCGCGAACCCGAGTTGCACCTCAAGTGCCGGGTCTTTTGCCTTACCGTTGAACTCCTGTGGCTGCTTGCCGAACTCGATGTACTCAACAAGGCGGCAGTACGCGTAGCCTGCTGGAAGTAGGCGACCACCACTACCTCCCTTCACAGCCACGTTCATATCTGGGGCTTGGCTAGCTACTTCATTCGCTAGGGCTAGAATCTCTTGGACAGTCATACTCATGTGGGTCTCCTTAGATGAAACAATTTACGATTGCGAGTACAGCCATAGCACCCACACCTAATGATGCGTACTTCTCGAAGGTGCCGAAGTCTCGGGCATAGTCCTTATGGGACCGCCACGCTCCGAGTAGGCAGAGGACACACACTAGGAACTGCGCGACGTTCAGGGTATTGACAATAGCATTTAACAATGTACTTTCTCCTTAATGATATACCAGCTTGGCTGATTGATAGGCGGCAGAAGCTTCCTCTATGCTATCAAAGACACCTAGGTGTTTACCTAGGCCATTAACGGTGATACGGGCACGGTACTTACTTCGCCACTTAGTGACACCTAGGATTCCTGTTGCGTTGTGTGCACGGGCTCCCAAGATGTTCTGGTTATTTATCTGCTGAGACACGTCTCGCAGGTTACTTATCCTATTGTCCGTTGGGATACAGTTTCGGTGGTCGATAGTGCCAGTTGGCCAGTAACCATAATATAAGTACCACGCTACACGGTGTGCCCGTTGATTCCTACCGTCGAACCAGACTGACAAACATCGTGCGTGTTCAGAACTACCAGCATGCCACTCACGCCTAGCGTTGTTACTGCATGGTGGCACGTGTCTGAATAGACCTGTATCCGGGTTGTACTCTAACAGATCGTCTCCTTAGTCAGCATATTAGCCCCTGCCTCCACGGCGGCAGGGAATGGTACACCTAGGTCATACCCGTACTGCTTGAAGTACTCAGGTAGTGACTCCATGATGTGTTTCAGGGTGCTAGCTACTTCTTGTAAGACTGAGCGATGACAGTCCAAGTACAATGCGTCATGTACCTGATTGATGATCCACACTTTACCGCCGAAGAATCCACGTGAGATCAACCAGCGCACAACCAGACCAGCCACACCCTGAACGAAGAACCCTGACTCCCCTTGGATTGGGTAGTTACGCATCTGGGTAGGCTTGAACGCCATACCTTCAATGCGTTGACCATTAACCCACTGGGCTTTCGGGTACTGCCGGAACTCGAATGTAGTACCTGCTGGAGCCTTCCAAGTTCCACGCTTGTACACACGCCAACCACCATTTTCGGTCTGTTCGCGGTGCAGCGTAGCACTCTTCTCTACCTCAGCAAAGATCACATCCTCATAATACGCTTCCACGTCTGGGAACAGTGCTTTTTCTGCATCAATGAATGCCTGCGCGTCCTCCACAGTACAACCCGTGGCGAAGGCAATGCCGGCAGCGGTAGCCCCGTACTGATACGCGAACGCCTTAGGCTTGATGTCAGTTCGCATAGTCTTGTACCTCTTGTGGTCGGGATGCGACTCATCCTTACACTTCTTGAGGACTTCCTCATATGGCTCCTTCAACTGTTGACTCAACCTCATACAGTGCATGTCGATGTTGTCGAGCAGGGCACGCACAAGGTTCTTGTCCTTGCTGAACGCTGCGAGACACACAACCTCAAGCGCCGAGTAGTCAGCCTCAATGATAGCACCCTGCGCAATCCCTTGCTCGATACCCTGCATGCACTCTGTGAAGAGTTCTTCAGTGATGAGCTTAGCTTGCATAGCGTACGCCAGCCAGACAGGGCTATCAAAGCGGGACGAGAACATACGCTTCACATCTGAGGTGTCACCACGTGGGATGTTCTGCATGTTCGGGCGGTTCGATGATAGGCGAGTGGTGACGGTAGCTGTGCAGTTCAGCACGTGATACACGATGCTTTGCGGTGTGAGGTACTGCAACATACCGCTCTGCTTCACGACGTTGCCCTCTTCGTCCTTATCCTCCCGAAGGTAGTACGTGCCCACATCCTTGTCGATCTTAGCAAACGTGAGCAGCTTCAGCAGCATCGCACTTACCTCTGCTCCGAACTCCTGACGCTTCGACAGCATTTCGATACTGTCGGCCCCGGTGCTGAACACGGGTGATTCATCAGCGAGCTTTCGCTTACCTGCGAACTCCTGCTTAAACTCTTTCAGGATGTCACGCGGCATGATGTTCAAGTCAATGAGTGGAGGGCACTGGAACAGTCGCTCGTACCACTTCTGCTTGGGTGTCTGGGTGTCTGCTTTGTACAGCTTAGGCTGTCCTTTGTTCTTCCCAGAGGCATACCGATCAGCCGCACCGTATGCACTAACAGACGCCTCGTACTGCTCAGGAGTAATGCCTTCAGCCAGAACGTACTGATTACCGAACTTGTAACATTCAGCCTTCTCGTACTTAGGCGTGACCCCATCTTCCTCGTACCACGTATCCTTCACCTTGTACTTGATCGGGCCACCGAATAGCCATGCGCTCATGTGGAAGTCAGAAGACTCCTTGAAATTAACATAGCCGGGGATGTGCCCACGGTACTGCTCGAATAGCGCACGTAGTTCAGTGAGCTTCTCGTTCTGCTCGTCGAGCTGCTTGAACGCAACCTCTTTGTCTACGTGCAGCCCAGCGTCCATAGCGAAGCAGTTGTACACCATCCCTTCCATACGGCACAGCGCCATGTCCCACATGCCCCGCGCAACTAGTGCAGTGTACTGGCCGTAGAACACCTTGCGGGTATTCTCGATGTCGCCTGAGGGGCCAACTAAGTAGTCCATCAAGAGCGCCTTGTCGATAGCACTCGTGAGGTGGCCCTGCTCCCACAGGAGCTTCACGCCATCCACCTTCTGAGTGCCGCCGTACTTCGGGGCAGTCTCATTCAAGGAGGGGTATGTCTCCTGCTGGTTCGTGAGTAGGTACTCTGCATAAGCTGTACAGAACACACGGCCACCTCTAGCGAGGAAACGCATGATCTCGTCACGCTCCTGTACCAACGCCCAGTCCATCTCAAACGGTGCGTTGTGTGCAACTAGCATCCATACGTCGTCGGGTATAGTGAGCCACTTCTTAGGGCGTTCCGTGTAGTACGCCCCCTCGATGTCACCATCGTACGGGTTTGTATCAAGGGCTTGCCCGACTGCGACAACATAGTTATCAGGGTGCCGAGGTGACGCAAGAGCACCGAAGAACTTGTGGTTCTCGGTCTCAAGGTCCAGTATCATTATCCTAGGCAAGTGCTGTGTCTCCTTTCACACGTAGTAGCTCGACCTTCTTGCGTGTAGTTGGGTCTTGCACTATATCGCAGACCTCAATACACCCAGCCTTCTCAAGCTCATTCACACGCCCACAGATCACGTTGATCTTTAGGTCGCATCGCGTAGCTAGATCGGTCCGGGTGCCGGGGCCGTAGATGTTCAGGTTATCAAGCACCAGTGCAGCCTGCTTACCAAGCCGGAAGCCTAGCTTCTCAGACCAGAATGCTTGGATACTAGTATCCTTGACTCTCATTG
>OFQV01000032.1_pt1 | contig 43515 bp, 45 predicted proteins | sample 1542971 | NCBI WGS metagenome assembly OFQV01 (sample SAMN07774229, study PRJEB24372) | wastewater metagenome | isolation source: WWTP Cannobio (Effluent) | place: Italy: Cannobio | collected 2016-01
GGCCTGGACTACGAAGACCTGCTCATCGAGATCAAAGCCGCCGAGACCATGCGCGAGCGCCTTGGCGTTGTGCTGGCAATCACACCCAACCCGCAGCAACTGGCCGCCGCCGCAGGCGCAGCCGCCAGTGCAGCCAACACCACAACATAAAGGTAACCATCATGACCATGCGCGTCACAATCCTCTCCACCGTTATGGGCGAATCCGGCTCGCTGCTTACGGCTGGTAGCACCTACTCCGTAGGCGATCAATTTGGGCAAGAGCTTGTAAATAGTGGCCGCGCCACCGATACAGATCGAGCCATGGCCGTGCCGCAGACCGAGTTAAAGCCGTATTTCGCCACCGACGCATCCGGCAACGTCACAGGGCTGGTGGGGCCGGGGGGTGGGGTAAGTAGAGGGCCAACGCTGTCTTTCGATGGGGCCGTCAATGCGCGTGATTTCTACGCCAACGGTGTCAGTGGTCCGCTGGTGGACCCTACCGGTGTTCTGGATTCCACACTGGGAATTCAAGCGGCGGTCAATGCGCTCAAGGCGCAGGGCGGTGGTAAGTTGGTATTCCCACCGGGAACCTACAAGATCACCAATCGAATCTTTATTCAGGGTTTGAGCAATGCGGTCATTACTGGGCCGGGCGCAACCATCTTCAAAAGTGGCTTTGACTACGGCCCTGGATCGAATCCCATCTTCTACTTTCTTGAATGCAACTTCATCCAAGTTGAGCAGTTGCGCTTTGTAGGGTCACAACCCAGCACGTCTGCTGTTTTGTATGGTGATGATGGCGTGTTGTTTGTGGACTGCATCGAAACGAGCATCATGCACAACGAGTTCACCGACTTCGGTGACGGTGCCACGCGCAATTTGAGTCACTTCGTTACCGATCCGCCAATCTCGGTGATTGCGTTCAACGTCCACATTGCATTCAACTTCTTCAACAACATCCTGCAAACATCCAGCACCCCAGGGGGTGTGGATACCGTCACCTTTGTTGGCAATACCTTCTACAACCTCAAGGGTTCGGTGAAGTTTGCATCCCGCGTAGCCAACTCCGGGCGCATCGTGGTGGCAAACAATGTCATCAAAACTGGTCTTGGTGCTGGTTTTGAGTTTTCATCGACCGGGAACGTGCTTGTCTCGAACAATATCGCTACCGATATTCCGATCATGGCCAATTTCTACACGAACACGGCAGTCGGCGCCAACCCGGCAACGTGGGACAATTTGGCCATCACAGACAACCTGTTTTCGGGCTGCACGACCGGCATTCGCATTGCGTCGGGGGACTACAACGATGGCACACGGGTGTGCGTGAACAATGTGACCATTTCCAACAACACGATTCGTGATTTGACAGGCGGCAGCAATGACGCGGGGATTCTCATGACGGGCACCGTTTCCAATGCCCGTATTCTGAATAACTCCATCTTCACCTATACCTCCAATGGTATTTACCTGACGCTGGACCCGCGTGCGGCATTGACCGCACGCGACAGCATTTTGATCCAGGGTAACCAGTTGACGGGGGGTAGCGGTGCGAATGCCAAATGGGTCAACCTGGTAACCTCCGGTGCACCCACCCGCAAGGTGATTGGCGTGACCATTGCCAACAATGTGTCCTACGACTCTGCAGGCTCCTACCTGCTGAACACAACCGATTTGAAGTTTATTGGCAACACGTCCTACGAAGTTGTAAATAGCGTGTGGGGTCAGGGCGGCGTTACGCTTGACTCCTGTGTCATTGCAAACAACCAGATCACATCGACAAGTGCAGGCCCCAACTGTGTGCTGGTCGGCGCCAAGATTTTTGACAATGTATTCGACGGTGCGGTGACATACGGATTCCGCATTGATGGCTCAAGTTCTGCACTGGAAGCTCGCGGCAACGTGTTCCCGACACTTGCGCCGACATGGAACGTGGCATCAACTGGTCGCTGGTCACTGGGCGTTGCTGCGTATTCCAGCGGCACTGCAGCACCGTCCACCGGCTCTGCAAAGGTGGGGGATCGCTGCATCAACACCGCCGCAGCCGTGGGCTCGCCCAAAGGGTGGATATGTACTGTGGCCGGAACGCCAGGAACATGGGTGTCTGAGGGTAACTTGTAATAGAGACCTCTACGCCAGCTACGACAGCACAGACCTTGTGGCGCTTTGCAGCAAACGATAAGCCCCTTCACCGGGGCTAACCTTATGACTAAACCCTTGTTAACCTTAATCTTAGTCCTCTCAGCCTTGCTAGCCCTAACCGGCTGGCAAGCTAAGGCCCAGTACTCCAAGGCTTATGCTTTGCGTACTGAAATTACCACCATTTCTCAGGCCCGTGATGACGCCGTAAAGGCCCTTAATCAGGCCGTAGAGCGCGAGAAATCCGACCGGAAGCTCCTAGTAGCCCGGCAGGCCAAAATCGCCTCACAGGCCCGGGAATTGGCTGGCACAGTTCACGACCTCACAGAGGCTCTACAACGCAATAAATCGTGGAGTGATACCCATGTTCCAGACGATGTTCAAAAAGCGCTCAGAGGCCCGTAAAATGCGCCCTATGGGCCTTCCCCGGGCGGCAACTTGGGTGCTACTGGGGCTGATACTGGGCACGCTGTTCGGGTGTGCAAGCCCTATGCCGACTATTAGGATAGTCTCTAGGCTACCCCCACAAGAACTACTAGCTGACTGCCCTACAGTGGCAGAGAAGCTTAGTACTAATGGCGGATTAGCAGAGACGATCTTAGCTTATAGAGCTAGCCTTAGTACCTGTACTATAGATAAACATGACCTACGCGAGTGGGTGGAGAAGAATCAATGAGTTATTCCGAGAACCGGGCGTATAGCCTAAGTGCCTCACTTGCTGCTGTTAATGACGCACACACCGTAGTGGTTGGCGACGCAGCTTGTGTCCTATTCGCTATCGACAGTGTGGCCTCAGCAAGTGGTATTACCTTTGTAGCCGAAGGGCAGCTTAGCGACACAGGCCCTTGGGTTACAGCACATCTTATGCCCACGCCTGACCTTACCCCAACAAGCCCTCTTGCAGTTACACCCGCTATCAGCACTCTGCCCACTACCGCATGGCGTGTAGACACTCAGGGCTTTAGCTCAGTGCGCTTCCGTATGAGCGCAAGGACTGGTGGCTCTGTGGTTGTAGCAGCACGCCTTAGTAATAAGGCTTACGCATAATGCGGTACGCCTTAAGGTAGGCTAAGGCGGTAGGCCCTCCCTAATTTCGCTATAAATTTGCGAGGTGCCGTTAGGCATTTCTAATTTTGTTAAGCATTAGCGAGGGGGCACCTCCAACCTACGCGTGCCCAGTTTCCCCCATAGGCCCTCGCGCAGGCGCGTACCACGCGTAACGCACGCGCGTCTAATGGGCTAGGCGCACGCGCACACGTAGCCCAATAAAGGCCTACAAGGCGCTGCGCGGTGGGGCTGGTATGTAGCCCTAGGACGTGGCCCGATATGCTCCCTAGGGGGGCTATAAATGGCCTTGCTGGGCCCGTAGCGCATGGGCTATTGCGAGTGAGAGCGGGCGGGTATCTGTTTGCTGAGTTTGCTTGCCATGCTGGGCCATGTTTGCTGATTTATTGGCCTAGCTGCTTTGCATCCTGCGGGTGACCGGCTTAGGCTAAGCCTGCGGGTTAGGCTTGTCGGGCTAGCTTTGGATTAGTACCTGTAACACGACAAGAATATTTACAGCTATAGAGCCGTATCTATTAGTCCGGAAGGCATGACGGAAAGCCCGTAGTTAGCCCTTGCCAGCAGCGCAGAGCTAGAGCCTTCCTGTACCGAGAGTGAATAGCCCTAGAGATAGAGCTTAGGACTAGGACTAGAGGGTAAGACTAGAGGGGTAGAGCTTGTAAGAATCGCGTAAGGAAAGGCAGTCACAATAGAGGCTCTCTACAGCGCTTGCTAGCAAGCCTTACAAGGCAAGCAGGAATAGCGGGTTTAGACTGTGATACAATAGCGGCAGTAAATAGCTAGCTAGCCTTAGGCTCTGACGATACTAGAGCCCTTATGACCTAAAGATGTAGGGTTACAAGGTAGCGTTAATAGCTAGATACTGATAAGCGAGAGTATGATAGAATAAGGCTTACTAGGTTGCATGAGTCGTAAGACTCTAGGCCTTGTAAGTAGGCTTAAAGTGTGTTACACTAGAGCCAACATGTGAAACAGCGTACGGCGCATGTATCCTTAGGGAAGCCGGTAGTTGACACTAGCAAGGTCTTAATGTACAATTAGCTAAACGTTCTGCCGCAAGGCTTTGGTCTTAAGTATGACCTAAGTAAAACTACTAGTGTTAATGCTTTAGTGTTAATGCGCAAGTGTGTTAGAATGCTTTAACTTTGAAAGGTGTATATGAGAGCTACTAAACGTAAGGCTGTAAGGCTTGAAAGTATGGTACAATCGTTATCATTGATTAAAGTTGATGGTATGATTGACGAGAGGCAGTATGCAAGGCGTAAGCTAAGCAACGGCTTAACGTCAAGGTATCAGGCTAAGCAAAGGCTTAGCAAGTGCGATAATACAGATATTGTGTTAGGTGGCCGCAAGGTTATGTGATACAATGTCAATAAATAGGCCACGGCGGCCTAGGCGTTAGAGTTAGTGCTTTAGGGCGCTATCTGTAATGCTTAAAGCTAGGGTGTTGCGATACGTTAAATACGCATGGGTCCTAAGACTGAGCCTTGAGCAAAATCAGTCGAGCGGTGTAATCCCGTCCCTAGGTTTTTAGGGGTTGTACTAGACTTTATGTCTATCGTGTGGTAAAGCACACCATAGAATAAAGCTCTATCTGTAAGCGCATCTGATGCCGCCTATACTTATCCGAATAATGCTACCCACTTATGATGGCGGGTGCTAAGTGTGGCCGTACATGCCGATTGTACTAATCGGTTAGGTGCGCTTAAAGCTAGGGCTTCCTAGTTTACTAAAGGGGTTATCATGGACATTAAAGAACTGAACAAGCGTATTAAGTTGCTTAGCGTGGCAAATGCTAAGGTTGAAGGGACTATTCAAGAATTGGGCCTTGCCTGCTTGGGTCATTTGGGCCACGGCAATAATGGGCCTATTGTGGCCCTCTTGGGTGCCTTGCGTCGTACTCAATATCAGGCGTTTACAGAGTGGGCGCTGGCCTTTGGTAAAGTGTCTAAGAATCTGGACAAGAAAACCAAAGAGGCCATGCCCTTGATTTATGATGGCACGAAGACTACCGATATTGAAGGGGCTACCGCTAAGCCGTGGTTTATGTTCGCTGATGACAAGCCTGCCTCTATAGCTAAGGCTTTTGACTTTCAGCAAGCTGTCATGAGCCTTATCAAGAAGGCTGCGGCTAATGGTATCGACCATGCCAAATTGGTTAGTGTGGCTGCATTGGCTGACATTAAGCCCGAGAAGGTGCCTGCTACGGTTACCACTGGTGAAGATGCGGCTAAGGTTGTTGAGAATGTTTAAGCTAATCGTGGGTGAGGCTGAGTACGCCTTCGATGTGCCTAAGTGGGCCTACTGGCCCTTGCGAAACAAAGCCTAATAGATAGGCCATACTACGGTGTGGCCCTTCTAGTACGCTGTGTACTACTTAAGGAAGATTATGCACGTAAATGATAAATTGCGTTTGCTTGAGGTGTTGACTCGCATTGGCTCTGAGGAACCTACGGCGATTAAGTGCGGTATCTGCTCTAATGTGCAAGATGCCATTGGCTGGGTAGGGCAGTGGTGGCTAGCTAAAGGCTTTAGCGACTGGCCTGAGAGCAAGGGTACGCACTACCCGGTTGAGGGTGACTCCCAGATATACGCTCGTTCTCGCGAGAGTCGATGGGACGTTAGTACGGAGTACGGTGCTAGGCGTTACCGCTTGTTGGCTTGGCTTATCCATAAGCTGACCAAGGAGATTCGTGCCGAGTTATCGCTATAGAGCTTACCAAGTTGGGCATATCTGTTGTGCCCTCCTTAGTGTGCTTTGCATACTGCGTCGATTCTCGGTGTTCTTGGGCGACGATTAAACTGGAAGAGCTAACCCTTTTGCGTACTCTGTATGCAAAGGAGTGCGCTTTGCACTTATTTAAGGAAGAAGCATGTTCGATAACTTACCTAGCCCCGCACCGGGCTTTAAGCGGGTGATACGAGTGGAGCCTAATCGGCCCGGTAATGGTTATACCTTTAGTCGGATTTACGATTTGGTTAATCAGTGGTGCCACATGCCTACGCCACAGGCCGACATTGGCGGCATAGCTGGTGATCGTATGGCTTATGACGACTACGTGTGTGGTAGCCTTGAATGGCAGTTCCACAAGTGGTTCCCTGAGGGTATCCTGCATGAGTTGCCTGAGCGTGGCTTACAGTGTGTTGCTCTGGATGTGCCAGAAGATCACATGATGATGGGCCAGTCGCAGGTTATCTTTGACCGTGAGAAGGCAGTGGAAGTGCAGGTGTTATTTTGAGCATCGCAAACGACCTGAAACGCCTCTCAGCGCCTTCAAAAGTGGTGCAGGCAGGGGTAGCTATAGACGAGGCTGTTCAAGCCCGCCTGAGCCCGCCTAATGAGTTTGTGGCCTATGTCCGTGAGTGGGTCACACGTAACCAAGGGAATAACCGTTATGGACAGTAATCATCAAGCGAGTGCGCTGCTGCCTTGTGTACCATGCGTGCTGAACATAGGCTTAGGGCCGGGTGGCTTGGGTAACAAGCTCTGGCCTGCTAAGCGTGTATCTATTCTGGGCAAGAGACTTAGAGAGATTATGGAACCGGGCTTCAAGGCTGAGTTGCATCTTGTGCCTGACCATGTGTGGGTCGGTGAGCCTTTGCTTGTGGTAGTCGGCAGATTCCGAGAGGATATTGCTAAGCTGCCTTTACTGTGGGAGATTGTGGCTGAGCTAGAGCAGGACTGCATAGCCATTAGCTACACCACATTGCCTGAACACAGCACTCTATTTGGCCCTAAGGCTGACGAGTGGGGTGTGTTCGAGCCTTCGTATTTTGTTAACCCTACCAAGGAGATTGTAAATGAGCTGCACTAAGTTTAAGGTTGGCGATCGTGTTGTTGTTATTACAGACCAACGTGACTGTTCCTTCTATTACAATAAGGGTGCTGAGGGTGTGGTGGTCGAGCTTGTCGATAATGCCGCACTTATTCGCTTCATTAGCGGCGACTTCTGCACCAATAACAACGGCCTGTGGTGGACTAATGTTGACCAGTTGGCCTATAAGGTGCCGTACTCTAGCACCTTCACTAAGAAGGCAGAGCGAGAGCCTAACCGTGGGCATACCACTGACGGTGGTGGGCTGCAAAAGCATAGCGTTGGTAAGGCCTACCCCTACAGTATCGTAGGCTATGCGACTGGTGACACTGTAACCTACCGTATCGAGAATCTAACCACTGAGGTGGTGTTCGGTAACGTGCGGCAGCCTTTGGCATGGGCCGATATTCATACCGCCGCATGGATGCTGACCCTCTGGCTTAAGCACGGCAACAAGCTAGGCGGTATCGCTTGGCACCCACGTAAACCTAAGCCTGAGCTAGCTGGCTACTAGGCGGCAACTAGCAGGGGATTATGTCCCTTGCTGGGTGCATCCTGCACCTGTCATGCTGTGTTAGTGTGGCACTTAACGTAACCTAAGGAAACTTATGACCGAAACTACCGCCTCTGCTACTCCCGTTGTTTTGACCAAGGAAGAGCGTATCGCTAAGATCGACAAGGAAATCTTGCGTCTGCAAACCAAGCGTTACAACATCGAGAACGACATTGTTGAAGTGAAGGCTACTAAGGCTGTCGCTTTGCCTGCCGTTGGCTCCGATGTGTTGTTCAACTATGGCCGTACTACTGCTACTACCCAAGCGCAGCAGTACCTTGGCCGTGTCGTTGCCATCAAGCCCGCCGATGTTACCGCAGCCGGTAAGAAAACCCCTGCTCAGATCAAGGTGTCGGTTGGCGAAGGCTTCGACCAAGCGTTCTTCGTGATCTACCCTGCTCAGATCGCTGATGCAGGCCCTGCTGCTGAGTAATCAGCACTAGCTAGATAGAGTCTAGATGGTTGGGCACAGACGATAGGGCTATCATTGCCTTGCTGTGCCCTCCCACCTACACTTTGGTAGGTTATAACTAAGGAATTATTATGGCTAAAGCATGGCGCAATCTCGCTGCACAAAAAGTAAACACACAACGCTCTTGGGAACTCTTGCTAGAGGGCAAGGTCAAGACACCTAAGGCACGGCAGCAGGCCCGAGCCCGCCACTTAGCGGCTAAGTCCATGGTACCCGGCAGCACATGGTTGCTTGATGGTCTGCTCATTCGTGCCGGTATCATTGACCCACTACCAGCTATGCCTATCGAGCACGACAAGCGTGTGCCCGGTAGCTACCGTGTAGAGAGCAAGCCCGTACCCTTGTGGCAGCGTGTGCGTAACTTTTTTTAAGTGAGGTCATTATGAAACAATACAAAAACGGTGACAAGGTTGTGCACCTCGGTGGGGTTAATGGGACGGCTAGTCGTAATCGTGGTGTGGTCCTCACCATATTGGAGGGGCCGATGAAGATTGTTGGTTATAAAGGGGTACGCTACATCGTTGATCGTCCCATGTATCTCGCCGGGAGCCCTACTCCTAATGCCTATCATGCTAACGCTGAGCATTTACTTAAGCTAAACTAATGCTCAGCCCCGCATCATGGTTGCATTACGCTAAGGACTTAACCATCGGGGCTAAGACTCGTGTAGACCACGACTGCGGTGGTGGTAGGACGATGACAGTAAGCTCCTCTTCTGAGGGGCTACACGCCCATTGCTTTCGGTGCAACGATTCAGGCTGGTTGCCACCCGAACCAGTGCCGCTGCACATACGGCTGGAACGCATCAGAAAGGCGCAGGAGGCTGACAATCGAGCCGCCTGGACCACTGCCCTACCCGAACCACAAGTACGGGTCTGGGCTGAGTGGCCTGCTGCGTGCCGCCTATGGCTGCTGAAAGCAGGGCTTTGCAGCGCCGATCTGCCCCGGCTGGGGGCCTACTACCACCCACCCTCTGATCGCGTCGTGCTGCCCATTCTGAGCCCTTCTGGAGGGGTTCTGTTTTGGCAGGCTCGCGCGGTTGACAAACGCCAGCCGAAATATCTGGCCCCGCCTATCGACAAGGCCACCGTGATAGCCGCCTATGGGTGTGCCGATACGGTAACTTTAACCGAGGACTTGCTTAGCGCGTACAAGGTGGGTAAGGTTGGCGAGGGTTGGTCATTGCTTGGCACTAAGATCAACCACTACATGCTGGCTAAGCTAGCTATGCGTAAGTGTAAGGTGAATGTGTGGCTAGACCCTGACCCACCGGGCAGGGCTGCTGCTAAGAAAGTCCTAGCTGCTTTGCGTAGCGTAGGCATAGAGGCTAGGGATATACTCACTGACCGTGACCCTAAGCTATTACATTTGGAACAGATTAAGGAGTTGCTATGCAAGTAGATTTTGTGCGCGTTCCAGCAGAGGTTGTGGGAAGGTGTCATGGATGTGTTCATTTCAACCCCGCCGAGCCCCGTATGGATAATTGCAATACAGTTAACGGGGTAAAGCAAGTTGACGACAACACCTGCTTCGGTGACGACATTAGCTACATCTGGAAGGCAGCGCCTAAAGAGTTGGCCCCCGTTACATGCAAGGTTAGCGCACACAAGGCTGAGTACCGTGCTCGGTCTAACGACCCGGCTACCAGCAAGGGTAAGCGCAAGGTCAACAAGTATGAGCAGGCAGTGCTTGGTTGCCTAGCGGCTATGTCGGTAGTCCCTATGTACAATGGAGCAACAGGCAGGCAGATTGCCAAGTTTACCGCCCACCCCCTTAACTGTATCACCCCTCGCTTCGCACCACTGCGCCGCAAGGGTTTGATTAAGGATAGTGGTGTTCGTCGTGACAAGCAGATCGTATGGTGCCTAGCATGACACCCACCTGTGCTACCTGCGTAAGCCAGCGCCAAGATGCTAAGCATCCTAAGTGCATGCTATGCACTGGCGCCACATCACCTAACACGTACTACGAAAAGGATACCCATGTCATTAGACATTACTGTCTTGCGCCTACTCAAGTACCGGGAACGGTACGAGAGACTGCAGCGCAGCGTACCTAAGGGTGCGCTTCAACCAATCACCGCCGAGTTGCTTGCCGACTTCGGCATGTTCTTCCGTGAGTTCCCTGATACGCCGCGTGTAGTACACGGCCCATTCCTTACATGGTATCGTGGCTTCCGTCACCCGTCCATGAAGGACGAGAGCTTCGCCTTGTACCAAGCCATCATTGAGAAGAGCATGGAGGATGTGGATGCTACGCTAGAGGCTGGCCTTATGGAACGCCTAGTCGCAGCAGACACAGCCAACATCGTCACTGCCCTAATTGAGAAGTGGAATGCTGGCGACGAGGTTGATTTGTACAAGGAGCTACGCAACAGTGTCGAGCGCTTTGAACAACAGGTAGACCGTAAGGTTAAGAACCCTCAGGTGCTTGACCCTATCGAGGACTTACTTAAGGCAGAAGAGAATGACACTGGATTGCACTGGCGCTTACCTTGCCTTAATCGGCACGTCAAACCCCTACGTGGAGGTGATTTCGGCATCATTGCTGCACGTCCAGATAAAGGCAAGACCACTTTTTGTGCAAGCGAACTCACCTACATGGCTGGGCAAGTCGATGCACTCTATCCCGGTGAGAACCGTAGCATCTTGTGGTTCAACAACGAAGGCCCCGGCAACAAGATCGTGATGCGCAACTTCCAAGCTGCGCTTAACGCTACGACTGAGGACTTAGTTAAGCTGAGCAACACGCCAAGCGTTGACCCCAAGTGGCGCACTAAGGTACGTGAGGACTACGCCGCTGCATTGGGTGGCCGACCCGGTGTGCTTCGCATCTTCGACATTCACGATATGTGGAACCACGAGGTCGAAGACATTATGAAGATGCACAAGCCTGCTGTTGTGCTGTTCGACATGGTAGACAACATCAAGTTTGGCGGGGAGACCAACAACAATGGGCAACGTACCGACCAGCTTCTCGAAGCTATGTACCAGTGGGCTCGCCTCATGGGAGTCAAGCATGATTGTGCTGTGCTGGCTACCAGCCAGATTAGTGCTGACGGGGATGGTGTATCCTACCCTACGCTACCTCAACTCAAGGACAGCAAGACCGGCAAGCAAGGGGCGGCAGACATTATCATCACGCTCGGCGCATTGAACGACCCGGTGCTAGAGAACTCTCGGTACATTGGGTGTACTAAGAACAAGCTGGTTCGCACTGGCAAGAAGAACTCGCCTAACCAAGAGGTGTTCTTTGATAGCCAGCGTGGGCGGTACAAGGAGGCGAGTGCGTGACCTTGCTTGCTGCCTTAGCCGACAGCGGGCGCTACCTCTGGTGCCGTGCTTGTCACAAGCTAACCGATTACAGAGAAAAGAAATGCGCCCACTGTGGTGCTAAACTGGAGTAGCCTATGACCTACTGTACCTTTGATACAGAGACTACAATCAAGACTAGCTTTAAGCGAAAGGCAAATCCCTTTGACCAAGATAACTGGGTCGTCACTCATGCGTATAAAGCGAAGGGAGGCAAAGTTACTGAGAGGCGATTCGGTAGCAGTCGCCCTACTGCTGGTTGGCTTGCTCCTGTCCTTGATGGGACTAGGCTACTGTTTGGTTTCAATATCAAGTTTGATATTCTCCATGCTATTCAAGATGCTACCAACCTTGCAGCATGGATGGAGTACGTGGCTGGCGGTGGTAACGTCTGGGATTGCCAGCTAGCTGAGTACCTCCTCAATGGCATGGGGCAGAAAGATCAGATGCTCAGCCTCGACGAGACAGCGCCACGCTACGGCGGCAACGTTAAGGTCGATGAAGTCAAGGCGCTATGGGCAGCAGGCGTTAACACCCCAGACATTGAGCCCTCATTGCTTACCCGCTACCTGTGCGGTGGCTTCGACGAGCAAGGCGTATGGCAGTTAGGTGACGTAGAAAATACTGAGAAAATTGCGCTAGCCCAGATCGCTAGGGCTCGGGCTTGCGGCCAGCTTAACAGCATTCTACTCAACATGGGTGCGCTGTTGTTCACCATTGAGGCAGAGCGCAACGGTATGTTCGTAGAGAAGCAGCAAGGCATGACGCTGGCTGCTGAGCTTGAGGCGCAGGTCAAAGCGCTGAGCGAGGGGCTAGCCCAGTACCTACCCGCTGACCTACCGTTCGACTTCAACTGGGGTAGCCCAGTGCAACGGAGTGCGCTGTTCTTTGGCGGTACTGTGCAGTATGACTGCCGCGAGTATGACCTAAAGGATGGCACAACCACATGGACTGCACCACCCGAGACAGGTAGCCATGCTTATGCCTATGCCCAGAAGGACATGCAAGGCTGGCTGCTAGAGGATGGCAACGTCACCTTGGTCAACCCATTCGATGCACCTAACATCGACTGCTATGCCCAGTTCAAAGGCGGCAAGCATGCTGGCGAGTACAAGACCAAGAAGGTTAAGGTCGACGACCACACCAAGCCCAAGGGTAGAATAGTCAAGCGGCCTTACACCTTTGGTCAGTACACACAACCCAAGAAGAAGTGGGCAGGTGCTGACCCCGGCGTGTGGTCTACGAGCGCAGCAGTCATCGAAGAGCTAGCCAATAGTGGCGTGCCTTTCCTCAAGGCGTATGCCGAACTCATGGCCATGTCGAAAGACTTGGGCACATACTACTACCGCAAGGACGAGGACGGCAAAGAGTCTGGTATGCTTACGTTGGTTGGGCTGGATGGTATCATCCATCACATGCTCAACATGTGCAGCACGGTTACGGCACGGCTATCGTCGAGCAACCCTAACCTTTAATACTGGAGGTTATAAAACTCCGTGAACTCAGGGAACATCTGCGAGTACAGAATATTCTGGTACCTATAACACAGCAGACAATCCTGAACCAACCCCACCATATCTGCTTAGGAGGCACACGATGGATATCAAATACTACTACGAAAATACTAGCCTGACTCTGCAAGAGATAGCTAACAAACTGACCGTATCTTACAAGATCGTCTGGCAGTATGTTGCTAAGCATTACTCAGCAGAGTATCGCAAGACACGCAAGGTAGCCAACTACCGCAAGTCTAAACTGGGTGACCTTAACCCAATGAAGAATAAGACTGCGGAATTGCATCATAACTACATCGGGGTAGTCGGTGACAACAAGGGCTACCTCATGATGCTCAAGCCCGAGTGGTACACTGGGCGCAAGGCGAGCAAGCATGTGTTTGTGCACAGCGTAGTGATGGCCCAGCACCTAGGTATCACAGAGATACCAGCAGGCTACTGCGTCCACCACTGCGACAAGAATCCGCACAACAACAGCGTAGACAATTTGATTATGCTAACAATGGGCGAACACGCCGCATTGCATAGCTGGGTAGGCGCAACGACTATCTCGAAAGAGAGTACAGCCAAGTGGCTGGAAGCGCGGAGAGCAGGTAAGCCTGCTATGATATAGTCTACTCTGCATGGTAACATGCAGCAGCCGAAAGGCGGGCAACGATTAACGACCGTTGTTGAATATAATGCAGAACATCCCGAAGGGTAACAAGTCAGACGTTAAGACGCTGTTCCAATCCCGCTTCGGCAAGTACATCACAGACGACTTCGGCAACCTAGTCTATGTGAGCCGGGGCAAGATCATTCAGTCGGACTTTAGTTCGCTTGAGGTCTACGTGCAGGCAGTGCTTACCCAGTGCAAACAGTTGATCGCTGACTTGAAGAGTGGCCTCGACCTTCACGTTGTACGCTTGGCGGCTAAGGAGCACATGGACTACCAAGAGGTGTTCAACCTAGCCAAGGGGTACACTGATGCGAACGGTGTGTACCACGATGCAGTCAAGGAGTGGGACTACAAGCGTACCAAGGCTAAGGTCTATTCCTTCCAGCGTGCTTATGGCGCAGGCGTCAAGAAGATTGCCGAGTCTACTGGCATGGGCGAGGACGAGGTGCAAGCACTAAGCGATGCAGAGGATGCTCGCTACCCTGAGGTGCCCGTCTACTACACTGACATTACGCAGGAGATTAAACTTAATGCGAAACCTGCTAGACATATACAGCACCCGGAGTTTCCGGGTGTCGTTTGCAACATTCGTGAGAGCTTTTACCGGACGCCGGATGGTAAACTTTACTCTTACACAGAGTCGCCGTCGCCTGAGTACCTCGTCAAGAAGGGTATCACTTCTTCGTTCAGCCCCACCGAGATACGGAACTATGTCGTACAAGGTGCAGGTGGTGAGTGGGCCAAGGCTGCAATGTGGCTCAGCGTCCGAGCCTTCTACCAACGTGACAACTTCGGCGGGTTAGCTTTACTGGTTAACCAAGTCCATGATGCTGAGTATGTGGACGCTGACGACAGCGTAGCCTACGAAGCAGCGTGCCTACTCCATGCCTGCATGGAAGCAGCAAGCGACTTCATGGAGTGGTGGTTCGACTGGCCTATCCCTGTGCCTGTACCTAGCGATACTAGCTGGGGCCTGAGCATGATGGACGAGGACAAGATACCCGGACTCAAAGGACATGCAGCTACGCTGCGTACCCAACTGCGAGAGCAGTACATGGATGGCTATGTGCCATCTTATCTCAAGTAAACTCAAGGAACTATATGGCAATCGACTACAAAGCATTAGGTGCTAAGGCAGCAGCAGAGGGCGCAGACCAAACTAAGGCAGTGCAAGGTGGCGGCGACTACGCCCCGCCAGCAGCAGGCCCTGCACTGTGCCGCTTGGTTGGGTACATCGAACTAGGTAAGCAGAAGGGAACCTTCAAGGGTGCGCCTACTGTCAAGGACAAGGTGCGCCTGATCTTTGAACTGGTTGGCAAGCGCCATGCTACAGCCGAGGACGAGCAACCCCATCGCATTACGGTGGACGAAACCTTTAGTCTCAACGAGAAGGCTAACTACTACAAGCTCTTTCAGCGCATGAACTACAAGCAGGACGCACAGCACATGGTGCAGCTTATCGGTGAAGGCTTCAAGTGTGAGGTGGTTCACGACAAGTGGACAGGCAAGGATGGTAAAGAGCGCGTCGATGCTGTGCTCCGCAACGCTAGTGGCTACACCATTGCCCCTCCCCGCAAGGAGGACGAGGACAGCGAGACAGGCTGGGTTGACGTAGCCGTACCAGCAGCACGCAGTACGCCTCGTGTGTTCTTGTGGGACTACTGTGACCTTGAGCAGTGGGGCGGGTTGTTCATCGAAGGCGAATACCCTGAGCGTAAGAACGACAAGGGTGAAGTTACCGCACCGGCTAAGAGCAAGAACGTATTGCAAGCTAAGGTCATGAGTGCAGTCAACTTCGTCGGCTCACCTATGCATACATTGCTGCTGACTAGCGGTGCCAAGCTGGACTTGCCTAGTGTAGGTGAAGAGGATGACCGCGAGGGAAACGACCAAGTGGCTGTTTCTACGCCAGCCCCCATAGCACCGTCGAGTTCGACGACCTCCCCTTCTAAGGATAAGCTCGGAGGCATCGTCTAATGTACGCCGCAGCCATAGCCGCTGCGGCTGCTGCCGCACCGCAAGGTTCAGTACCTATAACACCCGGACGAATCTTGCTGGCAGATGGTGATGGCTTAGCCTATTACTGTGCTGGCAACGACGACACGGACGCAGGAGAAGCGCGGCAGCGCGTAGTGGATAAGTTAAAGACTGCGGCTAAGGCGGTGGGTGCTGAGCGTATCATCGTGCTAATCACTGGCAGTGGTAGCCACAAGGGACACCGCTATGCGGTAGCCCGAGTCAAGCCATACCAAGGACAGCGTGCTGGTAGCCGACGACCTAAGAACTGGGAAGCCTTACGTGAGTTCATCACCGGGCCTGACCTACCGTTCGAGCAAGACATTACGTTAGAGGCAGAGGCCGATGACTTGTTCGGTTGGTATGCTTACAACCAGCCTGACAATGTAGTTATATACACCCAAGACAAGGACATGCGTATGCTACCCGGCATGCACCTTGACTGGGTTAGCCATCGCTTGCACACTGTTGGTTACACAAAGACTACATGCATCGAGCGTGAGTTAATGTATAACATCGTACCAGTAGACAGTGTGTTCAACGACAAGCAGTACGGGCACAAGTGGTTCTGGTTGCAGATGCTACACGGTGACACCGCTGACAACATACCGGGCTTGCCTCGCTATGTTGTTGACGGTAAAGCCAAGCCAGTCGGTGAGGTGACAGCAGGCAAGTTGCTTGACAGTGAGCACTTGTTGCACCTCCGAGTAGCAGAGCTTTACCGCAGCTACTACAAGGACCGCTGGCTGGTAGAAATGCTAGAGCAAGCTGTGCTGCTGTGGATGCGCCGAGTCCCTGACCAATGGGACGACTGCGTTAATCCCGGTGGCCCACTAGCTAGCTTCAACGATGGCGAGAAAGAGTTTGCTGCGGCATACTTTGAAATCGAGCAGCGTATCACCGAGGCACAAGCTATCAATGACCAAGCTAAAGACAACTGAGGTAGCTGTCATACGGGAACGGTTAGCCAAGGAGCAGAGCGGGCGTTGCGCCATCTGCCAACTCCCACTAACCAAGCCCGTCTTAGACCACGACCACCTTACTGGCGCAGTGCGTGCTACCCTCCACAATGGGTGTAACGCGTTGCTCGGTAAGCTAGAAAACAATTACAAACGCTACGGTATAGTCAGCCTGCCTGCCTTTACCAATGGCGTAGCCGCGTATCTCCAGCGTCACATTACTAATCAAACAGGGTTCATTCACCCAACCTTTAGGAACGACGATGAAAAGAGAGAACGTAGAAACAAGCTGGCTCGGGAACGTAGAGCCAAAGGGTAGCGTATGACCGGGCCGCGCATCGTCACGCTGGACATTGAGACGAGCCCTATCGTTGCTTATGTCTGGTCACTCTGGAAGGTTACCATTGGGCTGAACCAGGTCGTTGACGAGTGGAGCATCCTGTCCTACTGCATCAAGGACTTAGGCAAGAAGAAGGTAAGCTACGTGGACACTAGCCGCAAGGCTAATCCTCGTGACGATTACGACTTGTTGTGTGCCTTACATGCTGACCTCAGCACAGTAGACATAGTGATTGCCCAGAACGGCAAGGCCTTCGACATGAAGAAGATTAACGCCCGGTTCATCGAGAAGGGGTTTGCTCCGCTAGCCCCTATCAAGGTGATCGACACCATGCTGGTCGCAAAGGAAGTTGCCAAGTTCACTAGCAATAGGCTAGAGTGGTTGAGCAAGCACCTGACGGATACACCCAAGTATGCCCACGCAGAGTTCCCCGGCATGGAACTGTGGACTGAGTGCTTGAAAGGTAACCGTAAAGCGTGGAAGGTAATGAAGCACTATAACTGTGTTGACGTACCGGCCACTGAGGAACTGTACCTCAAGCTACGACCATACATGGTGGGGCACCCTAACCTAGCAGCGTACTATACCGACGACAAGGTGCGCTGCCCTCGCTGTGCTAGCACTGACCTTACCGCATTGAGTAAGCCAGCGTTAACGCAGACCGGGGAGTACACCCGCTACCAGTGTGGTGGCTGTGGTGGCTTTGCTCGTAGTCGATACACGCAGAACTCTAAGGCTAAGCGCCTGAGTTTGTTAAGTAACTAATAGATAGGCCCAGTGTAAGCTGGGCTATATCTATAACCATTCGGAGAATGCAAGCATGAGTAGCTTTAAGAGTGGCGACAAGGTTCGCCGTACTGGATACGACTGGGGTACAGTAAAACAAGGGCAGGTGTATGAGGTGGAGAAGCTGCTCAACCCGAGTAGCTTGGAGCTAGTGGGGCACAGCCTCTCGTTCGACCCACGTGCCTTTGAGTTGGTACTAGGGGTAGCTAAGACGAAGGCTAGTGATACACAGGTAGGCGGTAACTACTACACTACCTTGGCTATTCAGCCAATGGAGTACAGCATGGCTAACAAGCTAGACGCTTGCCAGCATACAGTAGTCAAGTACATCACACGATTCCGTGAGAAGAACGGACTGCAAGACTTGCTCAAGGCTAAGCACACCATTGACTTGCTGATCGAACGAGAGTACAAGAATGAGCAGTAACCTAGGCAACGCCTACGCAGTAGCCTTAGCGATAGTAGGTAAAGACGAAGAGGCAGTCTACCATGCGGTAGAGGTAGTTGAGTTCGGTAGTGACGAACGCAAGGCCGACCTCTATGCCCAGCTAGCGGAGAAGATTACAACGACTACCCCGTTCGAGGAAGTCGTATCTATTACAGAAGCGGCGATGGACAACACAGACCGGAGGTTCCCACATGGCTGATTACTTGGTACACAAGGCAGTAGAGCTTAGCGCCTTAAGCAAGGCAGCGCTAGCCAAGATCACCGAGGACGAGTGGGTAATTAGTCCTAAGTACGATGGCTGTCATGTCATCTTCTTGTTTCAAGATGGCGAGTACATGGGGGCGATTAGCCGTACTGGCGAGGTAGTTCGGAGCATGGCGCATATCGCGCTAGCGTTGCCCCTCCTGTACTCCATCGACGAGGGTAATGTAGCCATCTGCGGTGAGGCGTGGCAGGAGGGTAAAGAGTTTAACGAGATCAGTGGGGCCTTCCGCCGTCACACCCCGCAGCCCCAACTACAGTTCGTACCGTTCGACGTTGTGCCGTGGACTGCAGACACCAGTGGGCCTGTGTTGACACCCCGCTTAGGGCTGCTTAACGGCAAACAGCACACTGCCCGTTACTTAGACCGGTTGGGCTGGCTTTGTGAGCAGTGGCCGGTTACCGGCACGGCTTGCGTAATTCAGCCTAAGTACGTGGCATTACGCTCTATGCGCCTTACGGAAGCCTACTCTTACGCCAGTGGTGTGGCAGCAGGCCTCAAGGCACGTACCAATAACTTCTATGATGGCGCTGTGCTGGCTCAGGGCAACGGCCTCTACAAGGTGGGCTCAGGCAAAGGCGGAGAGTTCATCAAGTGTAAGCCCCTGCTCAGCTACTCCGTTAAGGTAGGCGCTGTGATCGCTGACGTAGGGGGCAAGACGGGTAAGGCTACCTGTGTGCTGTGCTTTGACCTTGACGGCCACATCCAGAAGGTAAGCACCGGCTTAACACAAGAGCAGGCAGAGCAGTTCACTTCGTACCCTAACCTAATCCTCGACAAGACCATCGAGGTAGAGGCGATGGGCAAGACAGTTAATGGTTTCCTGAGAGAACCCCGCTTTAAGGGGATACGGGACGACTAACACTTAAGGATAGCATGACACTGAAATCGCAACGCGAAGTAGAAGAGACAATGTACCGTGGTGGTATCAACCGAGCCGAGGCCTCTATGGCTAAGGCAGAGGATGCTGGCCGCGCCCATCAAAACCCCTATGCTAAGGAGCTGTTCCGTGAGTATGTCTTACCATTGGCTGATGCTATCAAAGCAGCAACAGGAGTTAAGAAAGCAGGCAAGCGTCAAGCCCACGTTATGCTTCTTACTGGCCTCGACCCAGAAGCCGTTGCCTTCCTCGCCGTGCGCCACGTTGTCAGCGCCCTGCTATCTATTAAGCAAGAGAACCACAGGACGCTTGCCTTCGGCATCGGACTGACTATCCACCGTGAGCTAATCCTTACGCAGATTCATGACGAGGCACCGGAACTGTACATGACACTGGCGCAGGACTTCGGTAGGCGTATGTCTAAGGATGCCCGCCACCGCCTGCGAGTATTCAGTATGCAGGCTAAGGCGCGTGGTATCCCTATCGTTGAGTGGGACATAGGTAGCCGTGAGCAGGTAGGCTTCTTCATCCTCGGCTTGCTAGAGGACGCCGGGCTCGTTAGCTTGGGGGCAGAGAACCGCAACCCTACAGGCACCCGCGACCCACGCCCATGCTACCTTAGCCCACTCGTCATTGAACGCATTGACAAGATCAAGGCGTATGTCTCGGTGACCATGCCAGTGTACGGCCCATGTGTTGAGCCGCCACTGGACTGGGGCCTAGGAGTTGCCGGGGGCTTTCACACCAAGGAAATGCGTAGGGCTAACCCTGCTCTAGTGCATGGGCGTTCGGTTGCTCGTGACCGAGGCCGCGCTGCAGACATGCCAGTAGTGTACGCTGCGGTCAATGCTCTGCAGCGTACAGCGTGGGCAGTCAACACTCGTATGCTTAACACCGTGCTAGCCATTGCCAAAGAGTTCTCGACTAAGGAGATTGTCAGCTTGGCGGATTGCCCAGCCCCACCTAAGCCTGAGTGGCTTAAGGAGGAATGGACTAAGGCACCTAAGGAGCAGTGGCCAGAACCTAAGTTGGCAGAGTTCAAGCTATGGAAGCGTGAGGCTACCGAGTGGCACACGCAGCGCAAGCTGTTAGGCGTTCGGTATGCCCGCTTCTACGCTGCCACCCGCGCTGCTGAAATGTTCCGAGAGTACCCTGCAATCTACTTTGTGTACTTTGCCGACAGCCGTGGTCGCCTCTACCCGCTTACCTACGGCCTCAATCCGCAAGGCAGCGACCTGAGCAAGGCGCTCATTCACTTCTCAGAAGGTCTGCCAGTAGCCACACCGGAGGCCCGTATGTGGTTCCATGTGCAGGGTGCTAACAAATGGGGCTTCGACAAGGCTACGCTGCAAGAGCGGGTAGAGTGGGTCAAGGAGCGGGCTGACCTTATCCTGTCCTACGCTGCCGACCCAGTGAACAATACAGGCTGGCAGGAAGCTGGTGACCCGCTGCAGTTCCTCGCATGGTGCTTTGAGTTTGAGGGTTACACTAGCAGCCCGGACACTTTCCTGAGCCGCCTGCCAATCAGCATGGATGGTAGCTGTAATGGCCTGCAGAACCTTAGCGCAATGTTCCGTGATGACGTAGGCGGTGCCGCTACCAACTTGACTAACAACAAGAAGATGCGAGACATTTACGCAGACGTTGCGGTAGCAGCTACCAAGCGCTTAGCCGCTATGGTGTTAGAAGGTGACGAGGCTGCTATGCGGGACAAGTGGGTAGCCCACGGCGTTAGCCGCAAGGCGGTTAAGCGATCTGTTATGACCACGCCCTATGGTGTGACAGAACGCACAGCTACCGAGTACATCGTTGACGACTACCTGCGTGAGGGCCTCGGCCCCACCTTCGACAAGACAGAGTACCGCCGTGCAGCTAAGCTGCTTATGTCTGCCGTGTGGCCTGCCATTGGCGACGTTGTTGTGAAGGGGCGTGAGGCGATGGACTGGCTTAAGAAGTCAGCGCGGGTAATCATGAAGGCTGCACCGGATGACACAGGCGCAATCAGTTGGACTACACCTAGCGGATTCCCAGCTTGCCAAGCCTACTTCTCTGCCGAGGTACACCGCATCAACACATGGCTTCATGGCCCCGTCAAGATCAGGGTGCTCAGCGAGACAGACGAACCCGATGCAGGTAAGCACGCTAGCGGCCTAGCCCCTAACTTCGTGCATAGCTTGGACGCTGCCCACTTGCACCTCACCACAGCAGACTGTGCCCGCAGCGGTATCAAGGCACTAGCCATGATTCATGACGACTACGGTACACACGCTGCCCATGCCCAGCAGTTGTTCGATGCTATCCGAAAGCAGTTCGTGGCTATGTACTTAGCCTGCGACCCGCCAACAGAGCTAGCTGCCTTGTACCCAATGATGCCACCGCCACCTAGTAAGGGCACGCTGGATATTATGGAAGTGCTAGAGAGCGACTTCTTCTTCTCTTGAATCAGTACCTATAACACGTTTGCTTTAAGGAGCACTATGTCCAAACCAACAGTACCGACAGAGGTACGCCAGCTTGTTCGGCTTACACCAGAAGTCTATGCCTCGCTAGAGTCACAGTTTCCTAAACCCTTGGTTACTGACAACACTAGCGCACACCAAGCTGGCTTTCAGCTAGGCATTCAAGCCGTGCTAACCGCACTCCGTAAGGGGTACGTTACATGAGGTTGGCTGACGAGCGAGACACATCGGCTATCCGTAGCGCGGTGCATAACTACGCCGAGCAGCCAGCCTGTGACTGGGTGCTAGGGCTAGACGTAGACAAGGCTAACGCCGCGCTAGCCGACTGGGTAGCGACTGGCAAAGCCTACGTCATTGATGGTTACCTAGTCTTGGTAGACGAGGCAACACCGTGGTACTCTAATAGCACCTACCTCGACGAGTGGTTCGTGCTTAAGTTGTATCCCGGTGGGTCGCTAGATAGCATCCCGCCTGCCTTAGCCAACCTAGCTAAGCAGCGTGGTTGTGTAGCTGTTATGGGTGGCGACAGTTCCCCAGCAAAGAGATTAGACGCTGCCTACAGACGGGCACCCGGTTGGGTTCCTGCTGCAAACCTCCACTTTAGAAAGATTTAACAATGGCAAATGTAATAAAAGAATGGGGAGCTAAGCTCACTGGTGCTGACGTAGCCGCTGACGCAGCCCGCCGAGGTGCTGACGAGCAAGCTGCTGCTACCCGCCAAGCTGCTGATGCTGCGGCTAACGCTGCACGACAGGCCGCTCAACAGACAGCCACGCTGCAGGCCGATAGTTCAGCACGCCAAGCAGCGCTGTCAGCAAGCGCCGAGGCTTTAGCTGTGAAGCCCGAGACACCTGAGGTTACTGTAGCTGACAAGCCCCAAGCGGGTGCTGCTGCTAAGCGCCGCCAGAAGTTCGGTATCGGAAGCGCCGGTAGTGGAGTGAACATCTAATGTACCGCACAGCCTCCGAGTTATGGACGGCGTGCTCTAGCCTGCGCACTGGGCTAATCTCTCGTGTTGAGCGCTACGCCGCCTTAACCATCCCTAAGGTCTGCTACCCAGACAACCACGACTCCAATAATACGGACGAGTCGCATGACTACCAGAGCATCGGTGCCCAAGCTGTTAACCACTTGAGCAACAAGCTGATGCTTGCTATGTTTGCGCCCTCGCGCCCGTTTGCTAAACTGCAGGCAGGTGAGAAAGCTAAGAAGCAAGCAGCGGCTATGAAGCTAACCGAGACTCAGCTAGAAGCTATCCTAGCCAATGGTGAGCGTAAGGCTATCAAGGAGCTTGACTCCCGAGGCCAGCGCCCCAAACTGTTCGCAGTGATGCGCCACCTAGTAGTAGCAGGCAACGTCTTGCTGGTATTGGAGAAGCGTGGCCTTCGGGTGATCGGCCTAAAGAACTACGTTGTTAAGCGTAACGTCTGGGGCGAGGTCATGCACCTCTGCATCCGAGAGACGGTTAAGTTCGACGAGCTAGACAAAGACATTGTTAAGCTATACCGCACTCGCTATACCGACGACACTAAGGTAGAGTTCTACAAGTGGATTCGCAAGGACGAGAACGGTCAATACTCTATGACCCAATGGGTTAACGAGAACCGCTTACCTAAAGAGTTCAATGGCCGCTGGCCTGCTGACCGCCTGCCGTACCAAGCAATCACTTGGGACTTAGCAGACGAGAGCGACTATGGTACTGGCCTCGTTGAGGAATACGTCGGAGACTTTGAGGCCTTGAGTGTGCTTAGCGAATCAGTAGTAGATGGGTCTGTACAAGGCACCGAGTACCGCTGGTTGGTTAATCCTACTGGGCAGACAAGTGTAGACGACCTCAACAATAGCGAGAACGGTGACGCCCTCCCCGGCCTGCCCACCGACATTGCCCCGACACAGGGCGGCAACCCAGTAGCCATTCAGGTAGCTAACGAAACGCTAGACAAGTACGAACGTCGGGTAAGCCGTGGCTTCCTTATGGGCAGTGCGGTTATCCGTGACGCCGAACGGGTTACCCAAGAAGAGGTACGCCTCACTGCCCAAGAGCTGGAAACCTCCTACGGCGGTGTGTACTCTACCCTTGCGGGTAGCTTGCAGAAACCCGTAGCTAAGTGGCTATTCGACGCCATCAAGTTAGACCTTAATGGAGCAGACCTTGAAGTAACCATCGTGACTGGGCTTGACGCCCTTAGCCGCAACGGCGACCTAGAGAACTTTCGCTTAGCGATGGGGGACATGGCCGCAGTAGTTACCGTGCCGCCTGAACTAGCAGCCCGCATGAAGTGGGAAGAAGTAGCTAGCTTTATCGGACAAGGCCGTAACATCGACCTAGCCCGGTTCATCATGTCTAATGAAGAATACTCTAAAGTGCAGGAGCAGCAAGCTGCCCAGCGCGTAGGTGAACAAGTAGCAACCGACACAGGTAGCGCCGCTGGCGTTGCCGCAGTACAAGGCCAATAATGACAGACCAAGTTACAGACCCCGTTACCCCAGAACCTAAGACGCCTGAGAGCATCCTTATCCCAACAGACCCAGCGCCCGTTGTACCAAAAGCAGATACACCTGCTGTAGTGGCAGACGACGCTGTGGTTACATATGAGCCTACTGGCGACGTAGGTTTGGATATGGCTCTCGCTTTCGTCGGTAAAGCTGGCATCAACCAAGACCACCCTGCTATGCAGGCTGCGACTAACGGCGACTTCTCCATCCTAAAGGCCACCCTCGCTGCTAAAGGCGTGGCTGGCTGGGAGCAGTTCATTGCGTTGGGTGAGGCAGCTTATGCCCGCACTACAGCAGACAATGAAAAGAAAGCCGCTGCCTCCCGCGAAGCGATTTACAAGATTGCTGGCGGCGAGGAAAACTGGAACGCTGTTAAGACGTGGGCCGGTGCTAATGCTACACCAGAAGAGAAAGCAGAAGTTAACGCTCTGCTTAATCAAGGTGGGCTGGCAGCTAAAGGCGCTGTGCAGTATCTGCTGCAGGCTTACGCTAAGGCGGCTAACGTAGAAGTCAATCCTCGTGACCCGTTGGCTAACGCTGGCGCTCTACCGGCTGCAGCAGCCAACGCACCACTCAGCGCACGAGAGTACGCCGCAGAGGTACAGCAGCTTAACAACAAACTGGGTGGGCGCTTAGAGGGCAGCAAGGAATACGCTGCGCTTCAACGCCGCCGCGCAGCCTACCAAGGCTAAATCAGTACCTATAACACGCATTCCCACCACGCTTCGGCGCACCACCGGTGGGTTACTTTACCGTCATATTACAAAGGAGCCATAATGGCACTCGACGACAGCTATGCGATTGTTCGCCCCGGACAATCGAACCAAGGCGGCTCTATCTCTGCCCTGCACTTGGAAGAGTTCACCGGCGTTGTTGAATCTACCATCGAGCGCAAGGCTGTGCTTAAGGGCTGGATTCCAGTTCGCTCTGTAAAGGGCACTTCCACTATTACTAACTTCGCAGTTGGCGAGTCCACTCTGCAGAAGGCTACCCCCGGTACACCTATCGACGGTACTGGTACTGACTTCGCTAAGCGTACCCTGACCATCGACACGGTGATCTTGGCTCGTGCCGTGTTGCCCTTGCTGGAAACCTTCCAGACCTCCTATGATTCCCGTAAGGAAATCGGTTTGGAGCATGGTAAGAAGATCGCTAAGTTCTACGACCAGTCGTTCTTCATTCAGGCTATTAAGGCTGCTCAGTTCGCTGACTCCACCTACAAAGGTGCTGCTGCTTCCGGTAAGCCTCTTGGTCACTTCGGTGGTTCGCAGCAAACCCTCGCGGCTGCTGGCGATGCCCTTGACCCAGCTAAGCTGTACGCCTCCATTGCCGACTTGTTCGTCAAGATGGAAGAGAAAGACGTTGACCCTCGCACCGACGATGTGGCTATCGCTCTGCGGCCTGCTGAGTTCTACACCTTGCTGCAGAATGAGCAGTTGATCGACGGCACATACAAGACCTCCGAAGGTACTTCTATTCAGGGTCACCTGTTGAAGGCTTACGGCGTGCCTGTTATGTCCTCGACTAACTTCCCCGGTGGCTCGGTTATCTCCGGCCACTTGCTGGGCTCTGCCTACGATGGCGACTTCTCTAAAGTAGTTGCGTCTATCTTCTCGCCTCGCGCCTTGCTGGCTGGTGAAACCATCCCGTTGACCACTGATGTGTTCTACGATAAGGTCACTAAGCAGTGGTTCGTTGATGCCCACTTGAGCTACGCGGTTACCCCTAACCGTGCCGAGTTCGCTGGCGTCATCCTTAAGCCTTAAGGTTCAGACCCTTGGCCCTTCCGCAAGGAGGGGCCTTGTGCCTGCATCTTTACAACCTAACCCTCCCTAACCGGAGGGTTTTTTTTTCATTGGAGCCAACATGGCATCTACCCTAGACGTAGTAAACGAGTGCTTAGCCTCTATGGGCGAGGCTCCGCTGAACACGCTGCTGGAACCTCATGAGCTTAAGGGCTCTGCACAGAAGGCCTTGAGCCGTGCCAACCGCCGCATTCAAGCGCCGGGTTGGTGGTGCAACATCGAGACAGCTACCTTTAACCCAGCCCCGGTGACAGGCTTTATCCAGCTACCGGGTGACTGCTTGAAGTGGCAGTCTAATGTACGCGCAGCCGACACCCTTGTGCGCCAGCAAGCTAAGCCTTGGCTGGTTGAGCGGGGCCTACGCCTGTACGACACCCGTACACGTAGCTTCGTTATCACCGAGGAAGTAATCGGTGAGCTAGTACGAGAGGTTCCATTTGAAGAACTGCCCGCCGTGCTTAACGACTATATCGCAGCCGAGGCAGTCTTGCGCTTTCAGTCTAACTTCGATGCCGACAACAGCAAGCGCCAAGAGCTTGAGACTAACTGGAAGATTTGCAGAGCAGAGGCTAAGGCCGAGAACATTCGGCAGCTAGGCATCAATCTCCTAAACAACAACTCCCGGCTAGCCCGGATTAAATCGGTTACTCGCCGCATGAGGTTCTAACATGAAAGTCGCTAACAGCTACGCCTCCCTCTTGCGGGGGGTTTCTCAGCAGGTCGCGCAGGAGCGGGCCGAGGGTCAGCATACTGAGCAGATCAATATGCTAAGCGACCCGGTTAATGGGCTGACTCGCCGCCACGGTTCTAAGTGGCAGGCTGAGAAGCACCTATCTACAGTAGCTCCCGGTGACTGGGCTACCTACGTGGCCGATGTAGCTAACTGGACTAGCTACGACTTCGACACAGGCGGCAAAGAGTATTGTGTAATCCACCGTAGAAGCACGCCACCCTTTAGTGCCTTCCCTCTGCCTATGGCGCTAGTCTATAACAAGACGGATAAGACGTTCTTGAACTACACGCGCAATGCGGTAGATGCTGCTCTCGACACACTGGAAGCTAATGGTGTATCGGCTATGACTTCGGTCGGTCGGTATCTATTCATGGCTTGCAATGGTTCACCGACTTCTGGCACAAGCACAGATCGTTGGAACACAGCAGGCAACTTAGCTAAGGCGGTAGTATGGATTCGTGGTGGTGCGTTTAGTCGTACCTACAAGATTACAGCCCGTAAGCAGAACGGCTCGTCTACTACTGTTTCATACACAACCCCAACAGCTAGCTACCAAGGCACACTAGATACGTCAGGTGTACCTGCTGCTGCGTCTGACTACACTAAGCAAGTCAATGATATTGTGAATGCTTACAACGGTGCGGTAACTGCATGGATTGGAACGAGCACGGCAGCTATCCAACCATCGGCTATTGCTGAGCAGCTTAAGGTTGCCCTTAACGCAGCAGGCTACACATGCACTCGCGTTGGTAGCCACATTTGCTTTGACGCCGCGCTTAACATGAAGGCCGTAGAAGTAGACGATGGCGGCGACGGGTCGCTAATCCGTGGCGTAGCTGACGAGATTGAAGCCGCTGACAAGACTTCCGTGGTTCACTCAGTCGGCAAGGTCGTTAAGGTACGGAGTAAGGACAGCACGGAGGTGTACTACCTAAAGGCTGTTCCTAAGGACTCCGCCGTTACGTCTGGCTATACTGAGGTTACGTGGGAAGAGGCAGCGGGTGTAGAACACGCTATCACAGGCGGCATCTACTACGCTACAGTCAGCGGCAGTAACTTCTACATCGCCAGCACTGCCGCGTTACTTACGACCATCTTGGCGGGTAGCCACCCAACCTTCCCGGTTAGCACATCAGGCGACCATGACTCTAGCCCTATGCCTTTCTGGGTAGGCCGCGAGGTAACCTATCTGGGCACGTTCCAGAATCGTTTGCTAGTTGGCTCAGGAGGTGCGCTGGCTGTGTCGCAGACTGACGACTACCTAAACTTCTTCCGCACCACTGTGCTCACGCTGCCAGCGGATAACCCGTTTGAAATGTTCCCGCAGGGTAGCGAGGACGACGAACTATTCCATAGCTGCCTCTACGACCAAGACCTAGTGATCTTCGGTAAGCGGCGTCAGTACGTTATCAGTGGCAGCACAGCGCTAACCCCTACGGCAGCTAACATGCCAGTGCTGGCTAGCTACGAGAGTGTTGCCGACGCTGCTCCTGTTGCAGCCGGTGGTTATATCTTCTTCGCTAAGCGTGGCACTACGTTCTCTAGCGTGTATCAGTTACAGCCCGGTCAGAACGACAAGTCCCCTGAGGCCTTCCCTGCCTCTAGTCAGATCGACAAGTATCTAGCAGGAGGTGTCACTGAGTTGCTAAGCGTAACAGGTAGCCCGTCTATGCTGTTCCTTCGTACAACCGGGGCGCAGAATAGCGTCTACGCCTTCGCTTACCTAGACAAGCAAGATGGGCGCAAGATGGATAGCTGGAGTCGTTGGGACTTTAATGCTGCCCTAGGCCCGGTCATCGGTGTGTCGAGCGTACCTGATGGTGTGCTTGCCTTCCACCTTCGCAAGGCAGACAACAACTACACCTATGTCGTAGCTGACCTGTGCCCAACTGTAACGGGCCTGAGCAACGAGCCCTACCTAGACAGCCAGCGTGAATACTCTGTAGTCAGCGCCGGTTCAGGTAGCGTCACGGTGGCTAGCTCCGACCAGTGGGCCGGGGCGTTTGACACCCGTAGCACACGGCGGCTTACTGGTGCGGTACTGAGCGGCGTCCCTGCGTTGTTAACAGCTTATCCCGGAGAACCCGGTCTGCGTGTGGGTGCTTTGCAGGTAGCATCCTTTAGCCCCACTAACCCCTTCATGCGGGACGGTAAGGATAAGGCGATCATGAGCGGGCGGCTAACCATCGGCAAGTTCATCGTAGCGTTCAAAGAGTCTACCGGCTTTACTTGGACAATCGACTACCGTGACGCAGTCACCAGTAGCGTTACCTTTAATGGACGTATCCTTGGTGACCCAGACAATCTCGTGGGTATCGAGCCAATCTCCACTGGGCAGCATAGCTTGCCGGTAGGACGAGAAGCCCGCCAGTTCGACTTAACCATCAGCGCTCGGCGCTGGTTCCCTTTTACCGTTACCGCCTTAGAGTGGAGCGGGCAATTCTTTAACCGAGTAAATCGCTTCTAGGAGACACTATGGCAGCACCGCAAGGTGGTGGGGCCGCGTCAGCGGCAGAGTTTACAATCAAGGCCGTAATGGGCATAGGCAAGGGCATTGTAGAAGAGGCGTCGATTGACGCTGCTAACACAGTCAATGAGGCCAACGTCTACGCCAGTAATCTGGTAAGGGCGGCTAACAACCGCCTTGGCGCTGCTAGGGGTTCCTTAGCCCGCTACACGCAGAGCGTCAACAACCAGCGGGTGCTGGACAATACAGGCTCCGCTATGGAGGCTGCGACCATCAACTACCGCAGAGCGCGAGACAGCGCGGCGGCTAGCGATTTTGAGCAGCAGCTTGCCTTTGCTGAGCAGGCCGGTGCCCAGACAGCGGCAGCGGCCTTCTCGGGCCTCTCAGGCGGCGTAGCTGATCTGGTGGCCGGTACTACCGCCCTGCGGCGTGCGCGGCTCAAACAGCGTTCTGACGAGGCTGAGAAGCAAGGCGATTGGGACATGGCCCAGCGTACCAAGCAGATCATGCAGGCTGGTTGGGATTCCTTAGACTCTAGCGAAATCTCAGACAACATCGACTACAACACAGACGTAGCTGTTAAGCAGGTACGGGCCGGTAACTTCTTCTCCGACCTTCTCGGGGGGCAGGATACTAAGACTATGGCTAACCTTGCGGCTACTGGTAAGTCCTTCTTCAAGTCAAAGCCTAACAGCTACGAGTTAGACAGCGCAGTAGATATAGCCAACCTATAGGACAACTATGGCACAAGACAACACACTAGGAGCGCCAACAGAGGGGCTCGGACAGAACGTAACCTTTGTTGCCGATGGGCGTACCGGGGTGCCTCAAGCTAGCGCTATGCAGCGAGGTAGCTTTAAGGTTGGCGCTCGTGGCGGTGAGGCCCAACGGGCTAACCAAGCCGTACTAGGCCCAGCCCCGAAGGGTAATCCTTTACTGGACACCCTGCTGCGCTTAGGCGGTGAGGTCATCAAGCCACACGTAGAAGCCGAGCGTAATCGTAAGTACCTAGAGGGTATGCAGCAAGCTGCCCAAGGCCAAGCCATCACAGAGATTGTGGACGAGCAGCCTTGGTACTCTAAGGTGTTCGGTAGCACCTCACTCGTTGACGGGGCTAGGGCGTACACTGCCTCGACTGCGGCTAACGCTGTGGCTGCTGAGCAAGAAGCCGACATGGTAAACTTGCGTAAGCTGAGTGCCAACGAAATGGCTATGCACAGCGCTAAGCTAATGCAGAAAACGGCTAACACTGGTGACACTCACACGGACAACATGATTATGCAGAGCATGGGGCAGACCCTGCCTGTGCTCATGAAAACCCAAGCTAAGGAGCATCTACGCTACCAGCAGGAACAGCTTAGCAAGCGTATCGGGGACAACCTTGATGCTAGCGCTAGTAACTTACGGGCTGTTGACACAAACGCCCGTAACCCCGACACTACGGCTGACGGTAACGATGTGCTGATTGCTGGCGTGCGTTTGTCAGAGGCCTTGAAGCGGCCACCCGAGATTGCGAAGGAAGAGTTTGATAAGGCTATCGTAGAGCGGGCCACTGCTCAGATCATGAGCGGTAACTTCGCACTCCATGACGCCTTGGAGGGCTCTGGCTTCACTGCTGGCTTGACGCCAACACAGCAGCACAACTTGCGGGTTGCACGCAATCAGGCCACTATCGACGCTCGGGCTAACCTGCCTATCGAGTTCCTTAAGAAGGAGTCTCAATGGCGCTCACTCTCAACCGACCCCGGTAATGTACCGGCTAACATTGAGGATATGCGTAAGGAAGTGCAGGCTGAGTACGAGCGGATTACTGGCGATAAGCGGCAGTATCTGAGTAGCTCGGCTACTGTGCAGGAGCTTGAGCAGCTTGCAGCTACCAAGGCGCGTGAGCAAGAACGCTTGCGGCGTGAGGCTGCTACGGCTAATGCCCCAGCAGAACGAGTAGCGGCAGAGAACACCCTCCTGCAAGGCTGGGTACGGGACACCCAGCAGGGGTCTAGTATGCGCGACCTAAGCCCTGCCGAACAGCGCAAAACGTGGAAGGTACTTAACGCCGTGTCTAGTCCCGCTGACCTGCAGCGCATCCGGGCTGAGCAGATGAATGGTGGTATCTACGACACTGAGTTGCGTGACCGTATGCGTATCGCAGTTAACTCCGCTTTGCAGACTAACGACCCAGTTAAGCTAGAGGCAGCATACCAGCAATACTGGATGCCGCTGGTTAAGGACTCTGGTGACATGGGCGACAGTATCGCCTTAGACTACGCTGGTAAGGAGGTTGGCGAAGTGCTCAATCGCTATCACAAGATAGCCAACGGCACGCCTGCTGACCCCATCACTATTGGTGAGCGATACAGCTATGCTGCTTTGCCGCAGCCAAAGCAGCTAACCCTCGGGCCTAATACGCGGGACTCCGAGGAACTTAGCACGATTACCAAAAACAGCTGGAAGCGCTCGTGGTACGCCGTTAAGCGTGTAGGCGGTAGTGACACCTACGCAGTAGAGAACCCTACTGCTTTACTCGGCTGGATTAAGGGGTCGATGAATGAGGCTATTGAAGATGCTGACCTCCGTGTGGACATGGCGATTAAGCATACTCCTAATCTTACGGTTGCTGGTGGTTATGCTTGGATTAAGAGCGCCAAGGCAACTAGCGTTACTGACTACCTCACGACCAAAGTACCACGTAGCAAGTACGCCCCAACTGGCGGCAGCAACGGCAACGTAAACACGGTAGTCCGTGAGCACGTAGACATGCTTAAGAACTACCTAGGCATCGAGTCTGAAATGCGGGTATGGCAAGCTGACGATGCTCAAGGGGGCAATCCGCGTATGGCTATCATGGGATTAGATGCTAAAGGCGCTATTAAGCGCTGGAGCTTCACAGCACAGGATATGGCAGAGTCTTACGCCAAGCGCAAAGCGGAAGCTGACAAACCAACCAAGCTACAGTATGGGCCTGAGATTACCTACAGAGCACCTGACGACATGCCTAGCCCTAGTGCTGGCGACGAAGCGTGGAAGGCCTACCGCCAGCGACAAGCTGCGGGGAAAGCTAACAAATAACTAAGGACACTATGAGCAGAGAAACTTTTGAGCTACAGTACAAAGACGTAGCCGAGCGTACAGCTAAGCGCTTGGGTACATCCCCTACTACCTTGCTGGCCCAGTGGGGCCTTGAGACAGGATGGGGCAAGTCTATTGTACCCGGAACTAATAACCTCGGGAACATCAAGGACTTTAGCGGTAAAGGCGTATCTGCCGTAGACAACGCTACTGGCAGCAATGACCGCTATAAGAAGTTCGCTACAGTGGACGAGTTCAGTGACGCCTATGCTAGCCTGATCGAACGCCGCTACCCAAAGGCCGTAGGTCAGACTACTGCTACCGGCTTCGCTACCGCCCTGAAAGCGGGCGGCTACGCAGAGGACGAGCAGTACGTCAGCAAAATCGCTGCGTTGGCAGGAGAAACGGCCCCAGCGCCCTCGGCAAAACCAACCGTGGCTACCCTACGGGACACACAGGAACGCGCCCTACGGCGTGTATTTGACGCCTCCCTGATGCCTGCTTCAAACCCGGTTAGTCGTGAGGCGGGCCTGCAGCGGGAGAACCAGCGCACCCGCGAGGACATTGCCGACGACCCTACCGGCCTTGAAATGGCTGGGGCTGCATTGGCGGGTAACACCTCCAACAGCATCTTTAATAGCCTGTTCCGGCCTCGCTTTGAGGCTGAGCCGGGGTACGTGCCTGACTACTCAGCAGTGCCGCAGGGGGCCGATAGCGACCTCCTGCACCGCATTGCCGGGTCTAAGAGCGCAGGGGAAACTCAGCAAGCTATTCAGGCCTACGAGGACGAGCAGCTTCGGATGCAGACCCTCATGTCCCGAGGCACTGCTGTAGGTGTGCTTGGCGCACTGGGCGGAGAGATTGTAGACCCGATCAACTGGGTTGCCCCGTTCGCTGCTGCCAAAGGCTTAGCCGTTGTAGGTAAGGGCAGCGAGGTACTTATGGCTGCTGGGCGCACAGGCGCTGGCTATGCCTCCGCAGTTGGTGAGAACCTCTTGAGCGGCACGGCTATCGAAGCAGTGAAGCAGAGCTTGCAAGGCGAGTTCAAGCCAGTCGATCTTGGTATTAGCCTTGTAGCTGACGCCCTGATCGGCATTGGTAGCGGGGCGCTGACCGCGCACCATGCTAGCAACATACTGACGAACAAGGCGGTAGATGCTGCCCTTATCCGCGAGGTTGCACTGGCTGAGCGGGCTGCTGCTAAGCTAGGCCCTGACGCCACAGTGCAAGAGATTCAGGAAGCCATGAAGGCCGAGGCCAAGGCTGAGCTTAACACCCGCATCACGGCGAGCGTAGCTACTGTGCCCGCTGAGCGCCGCTTGATTGACGAGGTAGCAGAGGCCCCTGCTGAGCTTAACCAGTTCAACGAGGCAGCTACTAGCCAGTTCTTCTCCGCCTCTAACGAGGCACGTGTAGGCCGTGAAATGACAAGCGATCAGCGCTTCACCGAAATGGCTGACCTAGGCCTCTTCAAACATGCCGAGGACTACCCAGAGCGCAAGCTGCAGCTAGACAACCTTAACACCACACCCGGCGTACACCTTGCTGACAACATCAAGGACGACGGCGTGTACAAGCACCATGCCAAGGTGTTGGAAGCTTTGCGTAAGCAGCTAATCCCTGAGGTAGCCCTACACTACACTGACGGAGGTACTGGCCTAGGCAGCAATACTGGCGTGGCTGGTGTTGTTAAGCCCGGTGTCAGCATGATCGCAGTCAAGCCCGGTGGCGGGCTGCGTGCGGCACTCCACGAGTTCGCTCACGTTGTCTTTGCCCACCGTTTATCTAAGGCTGATGCGGCACAGCAGGCAGCTATGGTAGCTGACTGGAAGAAGTGGAAAGAATCGCTGCTTAACGAACCCGGTAAGGCGCAGGAAGCTATGCTTAAGCGTAGCCCGGTGGCTGCTACTGGCGATGCTTCTGGCACAGCGATCTACAACGAGGCCCTCGGCGGTAAATGGAAACACTCGCTGGCTGACGTATTCGGCTTGGTCTTTACTGACCGGGCAGACAAGGCTAAGTTCGTTGACTACTTCTCTAACTTCAATGAATACTCCGCTGAGCAACTGCTCAAGTACATGGAGGCTAAGAGCTTAGACAATGCTGCTGGTGAGTTGAGCTTGCCTGAGGCAGTAGTGCGTATGTTCAAGGCCCTGCTGCAGTCAGCACTCGATGTGTTCAAGGCAGCTAAGGATAAGAAGGTACTGGCCCCTGACGCCTCATTCACTAAGTTCTTCGACGACTTGGTGGTGGGTAACCGTGAAGCAGGCTTGCTGCCTACTGACGCTGATGGCGAACTACAGGCTATGGCAGTGCCAGCTAAGCCAGCGGCAGTCGTGAACGAAATCATGACTGACCCTGACGCTGTACGTTTCGGCCTGAGCCAAGCGCCAGTAGGCACAGCCGCTGAGCGCAAGCAAGTGCAGGCCATGATCGCTTTGCACAAGAAGGCAGAGGCATGGGAGAAGGCTAACCCGATGGACGAGAAGTGGGTAGCGAGGGCGCAGAGCTTGGCAGATAACAACGTGTTCAACGTATCGTCTATCGGCCTGACCATGCTTAAGTCCCCTAGCCCGTTGGTACGGATGCTGGCTAGCGAGCTAGTCGAGGATGCAAGCGGGGTAGCTGGTAAGCGCCATAACACGGCGGCTATCAGCAAGTACCTGCTTGAGCGCCAGATGACGGGCAACGCTATCAATGACGTGCAGGGTGCCTACGACCTCTGGAAGGTTACCCAACCCGGCGGCGGATTGAAAGACGACCTGCTAGGCGGGCGCGTATGGCACTCATGGAATCAGACACTAGCAGCAGAGATTGAAGCACGCCGACTAACGAAGGCCCCGGTTAATCCTGACGCCAACGTGAAAGCTGCGGTTGACTCTATCGAAGCAGCCTACCAACGCATAGCTGACGCACAGCGCAAGGTTAACACACTGGGTAGCGAAGGCTTGCCTGCGTCCTCCGTGGGCTACATGCCTCACCGCATGAGCCCATCGGCGGTAATGCGCCTGACTAACGAGCAGTTGCAGGTAGTCCACTCTGAGTTGGTTGACCAGTTCATCACCATTGAAGGGTGGGATGCTAGCTTCTCTGACCAGTTGGCGGCTACCTACTTGCAGCGAGTGCGCTCACGAGCAGCGGGTGACTACGGCTCTAACGTAGGCGGTGCTGCGGCTGCTAGTATCGTTGAGGAAGCCTTGCGTAAGATGGACTTGCCTGAGGATACCATCAAGGCCCACATGGATAAGTTCAACAAAGGCGCTGCTGGCTACACCAAAGGCCGTATTGCGCTAGACCTAAACCGTGTACACAGCACACCTGATGGAGACTTCCGGTTACTCGACGTGTTTGAAACAGACCAGATCGAACTACTCCGCAGCCAAGCCGGTGCAGCTAGCGGCGACGTAGCTCTAACGCAGCACGGTGTACGGGGTAAGCCCGGTGCCCAACTGCTGCGCCAAGCTATGCAGTACGGCGAGAACGGTAAGCGTGCAGGCATGAAGGAGTTTGAGGCCTTCGATCAGATGATGGCTGAGTTCCGCAACGAGCCCTTTGGCACGCATGGCGGTAAGTGGCTTGACCGGGCTATGCAGGCTAACACCTTGGTACGCCTTGGCGGTATCGCGTTTAACCAGCTTGCTGAGACACTGAACGGTATCGCACACATCGGGGCTATTCGCACAGCGGAGAGTGTTACCTCTATCCCTCGCCTACGCGGAGAAATCCTTGCGCTGGCTAAGGGGCAGAAGGTAGACAATCCAATCATCGGTAGCATTGAGCTAGCTGGTGGGGCAGAGTTCGGCACAGACGCCTACAAGTTCGTTATGCCCTTCGACAGCCCTAACCATGCCTTCCCCACATACGGGCAGGACACGCTCACAGTCACCGACAGGTTGCTGCGTGGCGGTGGGCATTTGCAGGCTAAGCTCTCAGGCTGGCGTGCTATCCATAGCGCTCAGCAGCGCGGCATGGCAGAGCAGATCGTCCACAAGATGATGCGCTACGTCCGTGACGGTAGCGACGATGTGGCCTTGGAGCAGTTTGGTATTAACGCACAGGTGCGTGCAGCCTTGCTTAATGATATGAACGCCGTGACTAAGTGGAACGGTGACCGGCTGGTAGAGTTCGACGTTACTAAGATCGCTGATGCTGAAATCCGAGAGCAGGTTATCCAAGCCGTATGGCGCGGTACTAGCCAGATCATTCAAGGAACCTACATCGGTGAGCGTGGTAAGTGGGCGCATGACGGGCTGCTTAAGCTCATGACGCAGTTCCGCACCTTCGGCATTACGTCGATGGAGAAGCAATGGGGACGCCAGCGCAATAGCCGTGGGGCTTACTCCGCCTTCGGTCTATTGGTTGGGTCTATGGCAATGGCTACTCCAATCTACATGGCGCGAGTCTACGCTAACAGCGTTGGCCGACCCGACCAAGAGCAGTACATCAATGAGCGGCTAGAGCCTCAGGCAATCGCACGAGCTACGCTTAACTACGTGGCTAGCGCAGGCATGGCATCTGACTTTATAGACCTGACTTCTTCGGTACTGCCAGAAAGCTGGGGCATTAAGCCTACAGGTGGTCGTAGTGGTGTAGAGTCGGACTTCGTAGGCAACTACATTGCACCAGCCTCTAGTCTAGTTAACGACATTTGGAAGTATGCTCAGAGCCCTCTGGAGCTAGATGACGCTGCCAAGATTATGCCTATGCGGAATGTGCCCTACCTTGTGCCGTTAATGAACTTAACTAGGGACTAATCAGTACCTATAACACGACCCGCTTAGCTTACCGCTAGGCGGGTTTCTTTCTTAAAGGAGCCCTGCAGTGCCAGCGCCAATAGAACAATTACTTAGCCGCACAGTATTCAATACTGACGGTGTTACGACGACTTGGGATTTCTCTTTTTCGGGCGGGTACTTAGATAAGGCCCACGTTAAGGCGTACATAGAAACGCCAGCAGGTGCGCGTACTGACGTGACCCTTACGCTCGGAATGTTTAGCGGGCCTTACCAGCTACTGATTTCGCCAGCGCTTGCTGCAGGCGACACACTGACGATCTACCGAGACACGCCTAAGGACTTACCCCTTGTGGACTTTGTTGACGAAGGCGGCTTGAGCGAAATCGCTCTCGACACTATGGCGAAGCAGTCCATCTTCGTGGCTGCTGAGACTGTAGATACCGTGAATACCTCCCCGGCGCAAGCTGCCGACGCGAGCGCTGTAGCGGCTGCTGGTAGCGCTGTAGCGGCTGCTGGTAGCGCTGTGGCTGCGGCGGCGAGCGCTGCGCTAGCTACTACTTATACAGTAGAGGAGGCCGTCAACGCGGCCCCGGCCAAGGCTGTGCCGGTAGATGCAGACCTCTTACCGCTGGTAGACAGCGCCGCGGGTTTCACCTTGAAGCAGCTCACGTGGGCCAACATTAAGGCAGCCTTATCCGGTGTGTTTGTCACCCTCGCTACATTAGCTAGCAATGCTGGGGCCGGTATTGTTGGTCTTATTGCGGCGGGGGCAGGGGCCGTTCCAACCACAGTGCAAGCCAAGCTACGCGAGAGCGTGAGTGTTAAAGACTTTGGGGCTGTAGGTGACGGGGTTACTGATGACAGCGCGGCGTTTCAGGCGGCGGTGAACGCCGCCATTGCCGGGTACGGAGAGGTCTTCGTGCCGGGTGGGGATTACCTCATCGGCACCTCCGTCGCTTTCGGGTCTGCAGGGGCGTACACGGGCGGGGTGAAGATTCGAGGCGTTGCCCCAAACTCGGTGGGCAAACGTTCCCGGATCATCCAAAAAGATGTCAATGTTCCGGTCTTCACGATTGATTCAATCACCACGCACATGACGGGGCTTACATTTACCTGTTGGGCAGGGAATGCCAAGATTTCTGGTGGAGAAAACATCGTCGCTACGGCCTACACAGCCAACTCGATCACGCTGAGTGGCAATCCTTGGGCTGGCGGTAGTCCGGTAATTTGGACGCCAACAACGCCTTATGTTGCCACCGACACAACTCCTTACGCAAACGTCATTCGATTCAATCTGCAAGGGGCTTGGGTTGGTAGTTCAGTCACCAATAATGGCAATGGCACATACACCATCAATAATGTCAAAGGGGCGGACGGAACTGTAAACGCGTCTATATCCGGAGTGGTTGGCAACCCTGTGACGTTCATATCACTGGCGCATTCGATTGGGTCTGCGGGGTTTACAAACTCCACCACCGGGATGATCTTCTGTGATCTGCGAGAAAACCAGTTCTGGGATCATTTGTGGTTTAACCAGATAACACGCGCGTTCTCGTTTGACGCAACCGGAAGTGGAAGTGGAGCAGCGGTCGGCGTTGGTAACGCGGGATTCTTCTCCGATATTGTTGTGGACCAAGGCCAAAGCTTTGTCTGGTCCGCTGGCGACATCAACGCTGGGCAGTTCACCAACTGCCAGATGTACGGTGTGCTGATCCCATTCCACGCGCCCTACGGAAACATCTCGTCCAACAACTTTTCGAACTGCAAATTTATATCGTCAAAGTTTGCGCAGGCCAATACCAACTTTATCGGAAACACTGTCACAGGGTGCAGTTTTAACGAGATCACTGGCTATGGGTACTCCGACTTATTGGTTAATGTCGGCGGAACTTTGCAGGACAGTACCTTTGTCGGTAATAACTTTGGCCGTTCAGCCAGCATCGTGTTCAACGTCGCGAATATCAGTGGCGTTTCCTTTGTTGGCAATAATATCCTAAGCAACGGAGAAGGTGGGGCGGCGTACTTCATCTACTGCGCTGGCACGGTTCTCAGCTCGCGCTTTTCTGAGAACAATTTCGCAGCACTCTACGGTTCAAATAGTAACCGGCTTCAAACATCTTCCTCAACAGCAAGCTTGGCAGGGTCGGTATTTGGTGATGATTTCATCAACTATTCAAATAACACTGGGCCGGAAATAAAAAGCTTTGGAACGTGGGCGCCATCTCTTGGGGGGACGGCCACCTACACTATTCAGGATGGCAACTACCACCGGGTAGGGAAGTTGGTTTTCCTACGTGCAAAGCTAGTTGTAAACGCGATAGGTACGGGTAGTTCTTCCGTTGTTACTGGCCTTCCTTTTCCAATCGATAACACCACCAACAGTGTGCAATTTTTCGGGTCGGTTGGTTATTTTTCTGGGCTAGCAACTCCTGTTGTCTCACTAGTCGCGTCCGCTACGAATAACACAAGCCAGATTCAGTTCAACGGCCTCGCGGCGGCTGGCGCAACAATGAGTGCGTCAATGGGCGTATTTACTTCTGGCACCCGCGTTGATTTCTCCATCGTCTACCAAACACCATGACCACCATCACCCAACTGGCATCTAACCCCCCACTGTAATTACCATGACACAAAACCACTCCGACTTAATCACTGAGGCAGCTAAGGCTGCACCTACCGTAGCCGTTGGTGGCCTCACTCTTTTCGGAGTGGTGCTCTCTGACTGGGTTATGATTCTCACTATCGTATATACACTAGCTCAACTCTCCTTCCTGTTGCGTGACAAGTGGTATCGTCCTTGGAAGGCTAGCAATGGCAGCAAGTGAAAAGAAACTAGGCGACCTGCACGAAGCAGTAGCCGACGCCCTTAGCGAACAGGTTAAGGGCTACACCAAAGTTGAGCTTACCGCAGAAGGTGAGCGGGTAGAGACAGAGGTTAAAGCCTCCCCTGCCTTGCTTAGCGCTGCTATCGCTTTCCTTAAGAACAACAACATTACCGCCGACGCAGAGGATAACGCAGCCTTGCGTGAGCTTAACAGCGCACTGCAGGCTCGGCGTAAGAAGAAGATTCCTCAGGCTGCTCTCGACGATGCTGCCGAGGCCTTCTCTTCCCGCTTCGGTGGTGACATGGGCGTGATGCAATGAAAGCACGCGAAGGCGTATTACTCGCACAGGCACGCTGGGCACAGCTTGAGCTAGTGCAGCAGCATTACGCCTCGTTCGTTCCATTCCTTGAGGATGTGATGGACGAGCTAGGCTTTAGCACTACTGAGATACAGAAGGACATTGGAGGCTACATAGCCTATGGCCCTCAGTACCTCATGGTGCAGGCCCAGCGCTCTCAGGCTAAGACAACGATTGCCGCTGCCTTCGCTGTATGGTACTTGATGCACAACCCTTCGGGGCGGGTGCTGATCGTATCCGCTGGTGGTGACCAAGCTACTGACATTGCTACTCTGATTGTCCGTATCATCATGAATATGGATGTGCTGCAGTGTATGCGGCCTGACAAGAGCGCCGGGGATAGAACCTCGGTTGAAGGCTTTGACATTCATCACAGCCTTAAAGGTATCGACAAGTCTGCCTCGGTTGACTGTATCGGTATCGACGCTAACTTGCAAGGTCGCCGCGCTGACTTGCTTATCCCTGATGATATTGAGTCCTCCAAGAACTCAGCTACGCCCACACAACGGGCCAAGCTGCTTCACTTGACCAAGGACTTTACTTCCATCAATCAGAGTGGCCGCATCATTTGGCTAGGTACTCCACAAACGATGGAGTCTATCTACAATAGCTTACCGGCACGTGGCGTGGTAACACGCATCTGGCCGGGGCGCTACCCTACTACGGCTCAACGCGAACACTACGGCGCTTCTCTTGCCCCCTTAATAGCTTCCCGGCTGCAGCAATATCCGCTGCTGGCTACGGGAGGGGGCTTGTTGGGCGACCAAGGTAAGCCCGTTGACCCAGAACTACTCGACGAGGAAACCCTCCAAAAGAAGGAGCGCGACCAAGGAACTGCCTACTTCCAGTTACAGCACATGCTGAACACTGCCATGATGGACGCAATGCGCTTCCCTCTCAAGGCAGAGCGCCTAACGGTGATCGAAGCGGCAGGGGGCTTGTTCCCTTTGACAGTAGTTCGTGGTATGGTGCAGTCGGCTTTGAAGGATTACTCGGTACACGAGCACGCCTTTAAGCTGGCCCAACCGCATGACATTAGTAGAGAGACTGCCAAGCTACAGCAGGTAGTCGCCTACATCGACCCCGCTGGTGGCGGGGCTAACGCAGACGAAACGGCCTATGCCGTTGGGGGGTTCCTGAATGGTAACGTCTACTTATTAGCAGTCGGGGGGCTCCCCGGTGGCTATGACCCAGACCGTTTGGATGCGTTGGCCTTGCGCCTAAAGCCTTTTGAGACTATCGGCAGCGGGCCGATGGTCGTCAAGATTGAAAAGAACATGGGCTTCGGAGCTTTCCGGGCAGTGTTCACACCGATCTTGCGTAAGCACTTGCCTACCGCAGGCATCATTGACGATCTGGTTTCCGGTAACAAGGAAGCCCGTATCATCAATACCCTTGAGCCTGTTATGGGCCGGGGTTCACTAGTCGTTACTGAGTCTGCTGTGAAGCATGACTTAGAAACATCAAGCCTCTATGCTCCACAGCTAAGGCTTACATACAGTTTCTTCTACCAGCTAGCTAAGATCAGCATGACGCGCAATGCGCTAATCCATGATGACCGCTTAGACGCTGTTGAGGGTTTAGTACGCCACTTCACTGAGGCACTCGCACTCGACCAGAAGAAACAGATCGCTGCCCTCGCTGCTAAGGCTCACGCCGAGGCAATCTCTGACCCATTGGGTTATAATCGGTATAGCACTAAGCCTCAACATAGGCAGTCTATGCTAAAGCGCCGCAGGTAACTGCCGCCTAACTAAGGAAATCACATGCGTGTAGCAACTCTCCCCTCTCCCGGCTTGCTGTCTAACGGCATCCGTATTCGCATCGAAGCAGCTAAAGCTATCAGTGCTGTTGAAATCAACGCTGGTATCCCATCTAACGGTGGCAAGTCCCGCAACGCCCAGCCCCTAAGCGCCTTCTTCACGGCCTGTACTGCCGCCCTGAGCACCTTCCTTGATACCACCGTACCCACGGTGGCTAGCCGTAGCATCGCCCCAAGCGCAGCTAAGCGTATCACTATCGCTTGCTCTGAGGGTATGGATGAGAAGTTCGTACCCGCTGCTGCTGCGTTCGCCATCACTGGTCAGACGCGCACCATCGAGAAGGTCACCGTTGATGGCCCCTTCGTCCACATCGACGTTACCGTAGCGTTTGTCGCTGGCGCTGTCAACATCGCCTACACCCAGCCCGGTGCTACGTCCAACCTCCGCGACGTTAGTGGTAACTTGCTGGCTAGCTTCACAGCTACCGCAGTAACCAACGGTCTATAATATGTTGAAGCAACGCGTCGCAGCGGTAGCATTATCGCTAAGCGCCCTAGGCGTTGCTGGCATGGTATCCTACGAGGGTCTACGCAAAGTAGCGTATAAAGACCCCGTAGGTATCGTGACAGTCTGTGCAGGACACACCAAGACAGCACAGCTAGGTCAAGTAAAGACTGACGCAGAATGCGAGGCTCTGCTTAAAGAGGACGTTAAGGACGCAGAGGCTGCTGTTAAGCGCCTAGTTACTGCTCCCCTCACACAAGCACAGTTCGATGCACTCGTTAGTTTCACATTCAACGTAGGCTCAGGCAACTTGGCTAAGAGCACCCTGCTCAAGAAGGTCAATGCCTTCGACTGTTGGGGTGCGGGCGCAGAGTTTATGCGCTGGACAACCGCAGGTGGCAGGGAACTCCCCGGCCTCGTTAAACGCCGCGCCAGTGAGCGCCAACACTGGGAGACAGGCTGTGCCAAAGGCATCTACAAAATGCACCACCTCCGTAGTCTCCCTTCACTTGAAGCGCTATGGACACAAGCCCGTCGCCCTGAGCCCTTATCTCTTGCGCTACTGGCACAACCGGCTTAACTGCCTGCTCTTTGGTGGGCGGCTAAAGCGAGTTCATCTCACTTATGGACCAAGCCCTGAGATACCTTTCCCGGTTGACGGCTGCTACTGGCCTGACCCCTATACGCCTAGGCTGCACATCGACGAGCGCTGCCTTACTAAGGGCCGCTTCCTGAACACACTCGCTCATGAAATGGTACACCAGTACCAGCATGAGCACAAGCTCCCGTTAACACACGGCAGGTTCTTCAAGGTCGAGGCCAAGAGACTCGCTAAACATGGATTGACAATATGACTAATCGCGCAACTACTGCGAATGAACTCCCCATCAGCTATGCTGACCTTGATGGGGCTAACCGAGGCCAACGGCCTGACCTGATTAACCTGCAGCAAGGCCTATTCTACACCCCTGACAACAGGCTGTGGCAGAGCATTGATGGGCAGCTAGTTGCTGCACAGAACGTTGTGCCGACTTTCGCCACCGACACCTCCGGCAACGTCACAGGGCTGGTGGGGCCGGGGGGTGGGGTAAGTAGAGGGCCAAC
>OFQV01000036.1_pt1 | contig 41144 bp, 66 predicted proteins | sample 1542971 | NCBI WGS metagenome assembly OFQV01 (sample SAMN07774229, study PRJEB24372) | wastewater metagenome | isolation source: WWTP Cannobio (Effluent) | place: Italy: Cannobio | collected 2016-01
TGCAGAATTTTTGGGGGCGCAGGTTTTGAGGAATTTTTCTGTGAGGCAAGGGTAGGGTATGGGCGCGAGGGGGCCGAAACCGTTGCCGTCGAATGTGCGGGCGTTCACCGGCACGGGCCACCGCGCGTTGCGCGCCGCGGATCTGTCGGACGGCGTACACCCAACCGTCGAGTGCCCGCCGATGCCGACGCACATGGCGCCCGAGGCACGCAAAGAGTGGAAGCGCATCACGCCGCTGCTGCTCGAACTCAGCCTGCTCACGCGCATCGACCGTGCCGCGCTCGAACTCTACTGCCGCGCCTACGGCCGGTTGCAGCAGGTGGAGCGCGCGCTTACCGCGCGGCAGATGCACCTCATCGACGAAGGCAAGGATCCGACCGAGGCGCTCATGCAGCCCACGCCCACCGGCTTCATCCGAGAGTCAGCGCTCAGCCGCCAGGTCGAGGCGTTGAGCCAGCAGGTCGACCGCTATCTCGCCAGCTTCGGCATGAGCCCCAGCAGCCGCAGCCGTGTGACGGCCTCGCGCAACGATGCGCAGTTCCGTCTGCCAGGCATGGAAGACAGCGCCGTGCAAACTGGCTTTGGTGCCCTATGACGCGCGACTACGTGGCGCTGGCCAACACCTATGTGGCCAGCGTGATCGACGGCGCGCGCCCGGCCTGCCAATGGGAGCGGCTGGCGTGTGAGCGGCATGTGCGCGACCTCGCGCGCCAGGGAACACCTGATTTCCCGTACATCTTCAACCCCGAGATCGTCGACACCGCCGGCAAGCGCTACCGTCCCGCCGACCGCGTGTGCGGCTTTGCAGAGCTGATGCCGCACATCAAGGGCGATTGGGCCTCGCGCGGCGAGCTCGTGAAGCTCGAAGGGTGGCAAGCCTTCGAGCTGTGCAGCATCTTCGGCTGGGTGCACATGGCCACGTTCAAGCGGCGATTTCGCAAGGCCGACCTCTACGTGCCGCGCAAGAATGCCAAGAGCACGATCGCCGCCATCGTTGGCAACTACATGCTGGCCGCAGATGGTGAATTCGGCGCCGAGGTCTACAGCGGCGCTACCAGCCAGAAGCAGGCGCACGAGGTGTTTCGGCCGGCGCAGCTCATGGCGCGAGCGAACCCTGCATTCCGCGCGCACTACGGCGTGCTGCTCAACGCCTCGAACCTGGCCGTGCTCGACACGAACAGCAAGTTTGAGCCCGTGATCGGCAAACCAGGCGACGGCGCATCGCCAAGTTGCTCGCTCGTGGACGAATATCACGAGCACGACACCTCCGAGCTGTACGACACCATGGCCACCGGCATGGGCGCGCGCTCGCAACCGCTGCTCATGATGATCACCACGGCCGGCAGCAATATCGGCGGCCCGTGCTTCACGCACCAGGTCGAGTTGCAGAAGATTCTCAGCGGCACGCTCGTGGATGAGCAGCGCTTCGGCGTGATCTACGGCGTCGACGCATCCGACGACTGGACAGACCCGCAAGCGCTCATCAAGGCAAACCCTAATTTCGGCGTCAGCGTGGACGGTGAATTCCTGCTGGCCGCGCAGCGCGAGGCCGTGAACGACCCGCGCAAGCAAGCCATCTTCAAAACCAAACACCTCAACGTGTGGGTGGGCGCGGCTTCGCCATGGATCAACCTCGAGATGCTGCAGCGCGCGGCAGACCGCACGCTCAAGCGAGAATCATTCCGCGGTGAGACATGCTGGGTGGGCCTGGATCTTGCCAGCAAGCAAGACATTGCCAGCGCGTGCTGGCTGTTTCGCCGCGAGCTGCAGGGCGAGTGGCACTACTACGCATTCGGCAAGCACTGGCTGCCGCAGGCGGCAGTGCTGCGGCCAGAACACGGCCACTACCAAGCGTGGGTCACGGCCGGGCACCTGGTGCAGACCGTGGGCAACATGATCAACTTGCGCCAGATCCAGGAGGATGTGGAGGCCAGCGCAAACGACCACGTGATAGAAGAAATCCCGATGGACGCATGGGGTGCCCGCGAGATTGCTCCTGCGCTGCAAGAGGCCGGTTTTACCGTCGTCGACGTATCGATGACGACGCGCAACCTCAGCGAGCCGATGAAAGTGATTGCGGCGCTGGTGGACGCAGGGCGCTTCCACCACGACGGCAACGAAGCGACCATGTGGATGTTTTCAAACGTCGAGGTCTACGAAGACCGCAACGAAAACATATTTCCCCGCAAGGGAAGCGCAGAGAAGAAGATCGACGCTGCGGTGGCCACCATCCTGGCCATGAGCCGCGCGATGGTTGGCGCCGAAGGCAGCGCCTCGATCGATGAATTCCTCAACGCGCCTCTGGCTGCCTGAACAGCATGTTCGGAGGATTCCTGCGGTGGTTCGGATCAGGTGGGGCAACGGCCGAGCGCACGGGCGCGCAAAACCCGCTGCCCAGCCAGGCGCTCATTGCGGGCACCACCAATGTGGGAGTGGACGGAGCACTGCAGATCAGCACTGTTTGGGCCTGCGTAGACCGACGCTCCACCACCATCGCGTCGCTGCCGTTCTTCGCGTACAAACACGATGCCACCGGCCGACGCACGCTGGCGCGCACATCGCGGCTGTACGCGCTGCTGCACGACTCACCCAACGCGCGCATGACGCCACTGGACTTCTGGCGCGCGCTCATCATGAATCATGACCTGCGCGGCACCGGCTACGCGCGCATCGAGCGTGACGAGCGTACCGACGAGGCCACGGCGCTGTGGCCCATGCCAACCGATCAGGTCACACCCAGCATGCTGCCAGACGGCACCATGATCTACGAATACCGCATCGGCAAGGACGTGATGGTGCTCGACTCCAGCAGTGTGCTGCCCATCAAGGGCCTGGGCAACGGAAACGTGGGACTTTCGCGCCTCGAATACATGCGCGCCACGACCGACGAAGCCGCCAAAGCGCAGACATCTGCCAGCAAGGTTTTCGGCACCGGTGGCAAGCCCACCGGCGTGCTCATGGTCGACAAGGTATTGCGCAAAGAGCAGCGCGAGGCGTTGCGCACCAACTTCTCCGAGATGTCCGTAGGCAGCGAATCGCGCCTGTTCGTGCTCGAGGCCGATATGAAATACCAGCAGCTCAGCATCAGCCCCGAAGACCAGCAGTTGCTTGAAAGCCGCAACTTCGGAGTGGAAGAGGTTTGCCGCTGGTTCGACGTGCCACCGGTGCTCGTGCACCACAGCAACGTCACCACCTGGGGCACGGGTGTGGAGCAGATCGTCGACGGCTTCTACAAGCTCAGCGTGCGCCCGATGCTGGTGAATATCGAGCAAGCCGTGCGTAAGCACGTCATGACGCCCGCGCAGCGCGCCAGCATGAGCGTGGAATTCAACCTCGACGCGCTGCTACGCGGAAACTCCAAAGACCGTATGGAACTGCACGCGAAGGCGGTGCAAAACGGCCTGCGCACGCGCAACGAGTGCCGCCAGCTCGAAAACGACGAGCCCGATCCATCGCCAGCGGCAGACATTCTCACCGCTCAATCCAACCTCGTGCCGCTGCACATGCTCGGCCAAACCACCAACGGAGGCAGCAATGCTCCTGCGCAAGACCCTATCGCTCAGTGACGTTGACCTGAAGGTCGATGCCAGCGGCACCGGCAGCTTCTGCGGCTACGCCGCCGTATTCGGCGGCGTCGACAGCTACGGCGACACCATCGTCAAAGGCGCCTTCGAGAGCACCCTCAAGGCCAACGGCAAGCCCAAGATGTTCCTGGAGCACGCCGCGTTTAACCTCTTCAACAACGGTGCGGCGGGCCTGCCCATCGGCAAGTGGCTGTCGGCCAAAGAAGACGACAAGGGCCTTTTCGTCGAGGGCGAGCTCACGCTTGGCATGAGCCTTTCAAAAGACGTGCACGCCGCCATGATGCACGGCACGCTGGATGGCCTCAGCGTGGGCGGACTCGTCAAAAAGGGAGACTATGACGAGACCGAAACCGGCCGCGTCATCCGCCGCTGGAGCAACCTCATGGAGATCAGCCCAGTCGCCTTTCCGGCCGACAAAGCCGCGCGCATCGAAGCCGTGAAAAGCGGCTCGCTCATCGAGGCCATCGAAGAGATCAAATCAATGCAAGACCTGGAGCGTTTCCTGCGTGATGCAGGCGGGCTCAGCAAAGCGGCCGCCGTAGCGCTGGTGGCCAAAACAAAGGCAGTGGTCAGCGTCGTGGGTGAGCCCGGCGAAAGCACCACCGATGGAATTGCGCTCGCGGCGATCGTGCAGCGCATGCAGGTAATCAAGCGTTCCATCATCACGGCATAACGCCGAGCCTCAACCCATCCAAAGGAAAACCATGTCCATCGAACTCATCCAGAAAAGCCTGGACGCCATCGAGACGGCGCTCAAGGCGCAAGACCTCAAGGCCACCGAAGAAATCAAGAATCTCGGCAAGATCAGCACCGACACCAAGACCGCCATCGACACCCTCGGCGTGCAGCAGCGCGAGCTCGCCGACCGCCTGCTCAGCCTCGAGCAAAAGGGCAGCGCCCGCCAGGAGAACCTGGGCACCAGCGAAACCTGGGGTCAGCAGTTCATCAAGGCAGCCGGTTACGCCGACTTTGCCGGTGGCCGCGCGCAGAAAGTGCGCATGGAGGTGAAGAACACCATCACCAACACGGTGGGTTCCACGTTCAGCGAACGCAAGCCCGGCATCGTGGGCGGCGCCTTCCGCGAGTTCACGCTAGAGTCGCTCCTCACCACGCTGCCCACCAGCTCCAACGCGGTGGATTACGTGCGTGAGAACGTCTTCACCAACGCCGCGGTCGAAGTGGTCGAAGGAACGCAGAAGCCCGAATCATCGCTCACGGTCACGCTGGTGACAGAGCCGGTGGCAACGGTGGCGCACTGGATCAAGATCAGCCGCCAGCTCGCCAGCGACAACGCAGCCCTGGCCGCGTACATCGACCTGCGCATGCGGTACGGCGTTAACCTGCGGGTGGAGAACCAGATCATTGCAGGCAACGGCGTGTCGCCCAACATGAGCGGATTCACGAAGACTGGAAACTTCACGCCGCACGGCTACACCAACGCGAGCCTCACCGGCGCTGGCTTGCTGAACAACCGGTTCGACCTGATCGGCAAGATGATCGGCGACAGTCAGGCGGGAGACTACCCGGCCGATGCCATCGTCGTGAACCCCACCGACTGGTGGATCATGCGTCTGTCCAAGGACTTACAGGGGCGCTACCTGCTTGGTGACCCGGGCGCAGACGTGGCGCCGCGCCTGTTCGGCCTGCCGGTTGTGAGCTGCAACGCGATGGCCGCCGACACCGTGCTCGTGGCCAGCCTTCGCGGTGCGGCCACGTTCTACGACCGTGAGGGCGTGATGGTCGACCTGAGTGAGAGCGACTCTGACAACTTCACGAAGAACCTGATCACCATTCGCGCCGAGCGCCGCTGCATGCTGGCGGTGGAGCGACCGGCGGCCATCCGCTATGGGGATCTGACACCGGCGTAAGCAGGATCAAACCCCGCAGTTGTCTCCTCTCCGGGCGCGAGCCCGGATTACACGGCCCGGCCTCACACGCCGGGCCGTGTGTTTTAAGGATCACGAATATGCAACGCACCATCAAATTCACGCACACCGGCAGCTCAGCGGCGTTTGGCAACTTCGCCTCCGGTGATGTATTGCGCTGCAGCGCCGAGGCCGCGCGCCACTTCGTAGAAGACGCAATGTGTGCGCAATACGACGATGCCAAACACGCGCAGGAGCCCGAGCAGGCGGCAGACACCGGAAGTGATGCCGTGCCAGATGAGCCGGCTGCAGCCGTCGACACCCATCCCGCGCCACGCCGCAAGACCAGCAAAACACGCTGAAAGGTTAAGTCATGACCATCCAATTCCTGCGCACATGGAACGGCTACGAAGCCGGCCAGACCGTTACGCTCGGCGGCGGCGAAGAGTCTCGGCTTGTCGGGCTCGGCCTCGCGCGCGCGTGGTATCCAGGCATGGATGGCGTGTCTGACGATGGCGATGGTGTCGAGCAGATTACTTCTGGTCAAGTTGCCTCACCGACGATCGCAATGCTCAGTATCGAGCGCCGCTTCGTCACCTGGGTGTCTCCGGATGGAAAGCGATACCGCAGCGATGCAACAGCCACTGCTGTGGGGACGGCGCTGGTGGAAGTTGGCGCAGGTGGTGGCGGGAGTACGGCCATTGCGCTCACCGGCCTGAGCCTCGCAACGACCGGGGCTGTGGCTGCAACAGATACGATCCTTCAGGGGTTCGGCAAGTTGGAAGCCACGAAGGTCAGCTCAACTGCTGTTGCGAACGCCATTTCAGCCGCTGTGATGCCGGTACAGGTGGGCAATCTGGAAACGCTAGCCGGCAGTGCGTTCGGGATGTGGATAGCGCTCGCAGCTGGGTCGTCATCGACGGCGGGGTACGGAATACTGGCGCCGAGCCCTCTGGATACTGGTGCTGGTGCTGGCCCAGGCTCGTCATCTGACCTTGCGGGGCTAAAGCCGCGTGTTCGATACACGTCGCAAGCGGCCGCTAACAACAGGGTTGCGGGCGTGGGTTGGTCGGTGAACGTCGGATGCGCCATGATCCTTAACTCGGGTGGCGTTTTCAATGGTGGATTCCCGATTGTGATCGAGGCTGCTGCGTCTGACGCGATATCGGCTGCATCGTTTTGGATGGGGCTTACGAACGAATCATCTCCCAACTTCACAACCGTCGAGCCAAGCGCTTATACCAAGGACATGATTGGTTTTGGCTGGGACAGCACCGGCGCGAACGGTTATATTTTCCGCAACACCAACGGCGGAACGGCTGTTGGAACCAATCTAGGGGCTGACTTCGCCAAAACGCAGGGCCAGCTCTATCGTATTTCAATCGACAAAAACCGAGCTGGTACGGAGCTATACGTCAAGGTTGTCAAGGTCGTCACCAACGGCCCAAACATCGAATCTGCGACGTATACGTTCACAACCGATTTACCGCGGAGTACGGTAACAATCGCGCCATCAATAGCTCGCAGCAGCATGGCGAGCGGTGCTACTGTGTCAATCGACATCGCAGGTATATGGCGCGGGGTGTTGCCTGGGAATGGGAGCCAGCTCGTCACAATCAACGAGCAGACAGCGAGCTATGTGCTTGCGATTACAGATAGCTGGGCGCAGGTAGACATGAACGTCGCCACGCCAAACACCCTGACGATACCGCTCAACTCGACGGTTCCATTTCCAATCGGTCAGGTAATCTCTGTCACACAAAAGGGCGCAGGCGCGACGACGATTGCAATCGCAGGCGGTGGCACGCTGCTGAAACCTACGGCGCGATCTCTGACGATCAGCGGCCAGTACGAAAGCGCGCAACTCCACAAAGTCGGCACCGACACATGGCGGGTGACTGCATCGTGAGGTACGCAGACTTCTTCCTGCGTCGGGCGAACTTGCCCCCCAGGGCTGGATCAATCACGCCAAGCGTCACCATCACAAAGGGTGCGAGCAATATTGCGCCCTTGTTGGTGTACTTCGACGCACTGGACGCGTCAAACCGAACAGTCTCTACAGCTACGGCAAGACCATTCCACGACGTGCTATTTTATTGGGACGCTGGAGATGGCTCGGCAGGTACGTGGAGCACGGGCATTGTCGGGGATTCTAAAAACAACGACTGGGGACCGATGTTTGCCCACACGTATGAGACGCCGGGGACATACACGCCTAGCTGCGTGATGTACGACGGTGTTTCGTCTGCTACATGGACTGGTAGCCCAATCGTTGTTGTCGACCACATCGGCCTTTCGACATTCGCGGGAGCTAAGACAATCCTCGCGTCGTCGTCTGGTGCTTTTACTTGTGCGGGCGTGACGGGCGCAACTCAGATCACGGCGACAGGGCCAGGCGCGCTTGACCAGATTAAAGCGGCGTTTAACACTGCGGCTGCGCTCTCTCCGGCTGGGCCAGTACGATTGATGGTGCGCAAGGGCGAGACATTCGTCGGCTCTAGATTTGATAATTATTTAACCACAGTTAGTGGGCCCGTTGTGATATGCACTTACGACGATGCCGGCCCATCGTATGGTTCGCCAGCGACGTTCAAGACATATCCGTCAACGAGCGCCACTGTCACAGTGGACACGGGCACCGACAGAATTTTGTGGACAGGTCATGGTTTTTCCGATTACGCGCTTGTCACGTTCACGAGTACCGGCACGCTGCCGTCTCCACTGACGACTAGCACGTTCTACGCGCGCAATGTGACTGCAAATGATTTCCAGGTTGCAGCAAGCACAATAGCGTCTCCCCTGGACCTGACTACCGCAGGCACAGGCACGCTTACTGCGAAATCATCGTTTCCAGACGCTGGACTACTTACACTTGGCGGAGTATCGGCTATATATGCCGGGATGAATGACTGGCGAGTTGTTGATATCAACTTAGATTTATCGGATGTGGACAATGCCGTGAATCGAAGTAACGGGTTTTCTCTGGCGGGCACTTGTAAGAACCTGCTATTCTTGCGCTGCAACCATATCGGAGTATCGGGGCTAGGATATGACTTCAACTTGGATCGCTTGAATGGTGTTCCGGTTCAGGATCGCGGGTTTACGGTACAAGATAATATCGGAATCCACGGCGCCGTGCAGTCTGGGCAGCGCACTAACGCCTACGGAAAGTTTAATACTTGGGGTTATGTCAACGGCAAGAGAATGTCGATTCTCGGCAACACAATGGATTCTCGTGGAGATGTTGCGGCTTCATCACACTGCTTCCGGGCGTTTAATGCCGAAAAGGCGATATTCGCGCACAACAACGGAAGCAACCCAGGCCCAGGCAGACATATTATCAAATTTCATTCAAATGAAATTATCCCGTGGGGTGCTAATCCTGCCGCTGGAACAGGCTCCTTTACTCCATCGGCAACATCCAACTACGGGTCTGGAGATTTCCGCAGACCCTTCGCGCCGAGCAACCCATTACGTGCTGGCGGCGGTGGGGCATTGTGGCCGCATGACACGCGGCCTAAGATATGGCGCTGCACCACCAGCGGCCTTACCGGCTCCACCGAGCCGGCGTGGAATCTAACAGCAGGAAGCACTACCAGCGACGGCGCTGCGGTGTGGACGGAATGCTCAGCGGACTTCTACGGAGGCATTGTCAAGCCAGCATGGGCCGCACTGAGAGATGACGAGTTTGGAACTGAGAAGTTGTATTCGAGCCAAATATATGTGCATAGCAATATGCTAGACAACAAAACGTCAAATTGGTCTGTGGCATTCTGTGCGATTGATACGGATGATCATTCCTTGGGATACGACATACTAGTGGAGCGCAACTTTTCGACGATCGGAACTGTTTCTGCGGTTGACATGAGTTTCTGGGGTGTTCGCGGTGTCACGGTGAGGAATAACCTCATTGACGTAACTGGGAGCTCATCCGCTACGTCTGCTTATTATTGTGGGCTGGTGAGTGGTAGCGCTACTCTCGGCGGCTACGCCCCGCACGATGTCAATATCTACAATAACACCATGTACTGTGGTTCGGTCACAGGAACGCTGACATTCGTGACACTCGATGCCTACGCGCGTAACGTGGTGTCGAAGAACAACCTGTTCTACAACGCGAGCGGTGTAACTGGCTCGATGTCCATCGGCACAGGGCACCCAAGCTACCCGCTGGTCGAGTCGAACAACTCTCCGGACATCACGGTCAATCCGAAGTTCAGCGGGGCTCTTGCAACCCCCGCCGGCTGGAAGATCACCGACGGCACGAGCTACACCAAGAACGCAGGAGCAACAGTCCCCGTGTATCGCGACTTCTGGGCTGCGGTGCGCCCAATAGGCGCCGCCATCGACATCGGGGCGAGCGAGCAATGATCGACGGCTATTGGACCGATGGCCCTCTCGCAGAGCTTGTCCCGTACCTGCGTCCTATCCCGACGCGGGAGCAGCGCGAGGCTGATGACCAGCAGTGCGCGTTGCTCGACGCATTCATTCTCAACGAGGCTGAGCCGTGGCATTCGTCGCCGACCACTGGAGATTGATCCTCGCTTCGGTGCTTGGCATCGGCGGCGTGGTGCTGATCGTGCGCGCACTTAGGCGACAGTCAATAACGAGGGTGATCGACTTTGTTGACCGGCAGAAAAATGATTGACGGAAAAGACATCCCGCTTGATCCTGTGAGCATGGTGGCCGCGGCTATTGCCGGTTTGGTGGTGGGCGATGCGGGACTGCAAGTCGCAACGTATATTGTCGTGCTTGGTAGCTCGACATTAGGAGCACTGTGGGCCGTACAGCGCCGCCCGCTTGATATGGCGATGCCGTGGCCGCTGTTTTCTGCGCTGCTGATCGGCTCGGTGAGCCTTTGCGGTGTAGGGGTGACGCTGATTATCGAAAGGACCACAAACCTCCCTTTTCTGTGGCTCCTGGCTCCGGTCTGCACGATCATGGCGGGCATCGGTCACGACTGGCCGAAAATAGGCCAGATACTCCTTGAAAAGAGCGGGTCGTTGCTGGATACGCTTCTTCGTCGCAAGACTGGTGGTAACGAATGAGCAACGTGTTCCTGTTCGCGACATTTGTCTACATGGTGGCCGGCATCTTTGTCGTTGTGTCAATTTTTGGCAGAGTGTCGCGCACCACGAAGCACACGAAACGCGAAGTGTGGATTCAGTACTACGCAGAGGCGGCGGCGATGATCATCGGTGGAGTGGTTGTGCTCGCGGCACCGCTATATCTCTATGAACGCATCGTTATTGCGCTTGCGCTTTTGTCTGTTTCCTCGGCGTTGAATATTTGCTTGAGTTACAAGCGCTGGAAAAACGGAGCACCGCCAGGCACTACCGACCATGGTTCTTTCGACTCAGTTCCGATGGAGCGCGCTCAATGAAAATACGCGGCTGGGCAGTAGTAGACGCCTACGGCAACGACGAGGGTTTGTATCTAGATGCGGTTCGACATCGAGCAGAACTGCGTGCCTCGATCATCGGCGGGACGGTGGAAGCTCTGGTTGGCCTTGCATCTGGCGGGCGGCGTAGAGACGATGCCGCGGTGCCACAGCTGCTCAAGCCGGTTGATCTGACGGGCGGCAGCACGGGGGGAGCCGGTGGCTGACAAGCCACTTCTGCGCTCCGAGTCTGGCTGGCGCGGAAAGTGGCCAGACCCGAGCCTGCCGTGGGCGCTCGACTACGACAGTGGCGTGCAACCCCTGGCCGAAACCGAGCAAGGCCCTGGCGGCGGCTGCGCGCTGCTGGCCTACCTGTGCCCGGCCGGCAAGTGGACGAACGGCTGGGGCGAGACAGACGGCGTGGTGCGCGGCCAGCGTTGGACGCGCGCCTATGCCGATGCGCGCTTTTGCGATGCGATCGACGAGCGTGCGCGCCAGGTGCTGGGCGCCTGCACCTTGCCGCCAAGCGCCAACGAGCTCGCCGCGATGGTGCGGCTGCAATACAACATCGGGCATGCGCTGTTCGTGAAGTCGTCGGTGCTGAAAGCGCACAACCGCGGCGACCACTCGGAAGCCGCGCGGGCGTTCCTCCTGTTCACCAAGTCGCGCGACCCGGCTACCGGAAAGTTCCGCGTGCCCGATCTGCCTGGGCTCGTGACTCGCCGGCACGAAGAGTCTGCTCTGTACCTCAAGCCCGAAGACGACGATGTCCCGCAGCGCATGCCGCAGGCTGTGGCCCCGCAAACCTCGCTCGCCAAGTCGCCCACCATGACGACCGGCGGTGCGCTGGCCGGCGTAGGCGCGGCGGCGGCTGCAATCAAGGAGGTAGTGCCGGCGTCGGCGCCGCCCATGCCGCGCGCGGATGCCGTCGCCACGCTGGCCGGCGTTGGTGAGCAGGCCACCACCGTGAGCACTTCGGTACAGGCCATCAAGTCGCTCGTCACAGACGCGCTGCCGATGCCGGCCTCGTGGATCCTGCCAGGCACGCTCATCGTAGGCGGGGGCGTGGTCATGTACCGCCGTTGGCGCGCACGGCAGCAGGGGGTCAACTGATGGCCGCGCTCATGCGGTACTGGAAGCCGATCGCCGCGGTGCTGCTCGTGCTGGCGCTGATGGGCGGCATGGCGGCCAAGAAGCGCGAGGGCATCTCCATCGGCCGCGCGCAGGTGCAGCTCGAGTGGGACGCAGGCAAGGCCGCCGCTGCTGCCAGTGCCGCCAGCGCCGAGCAACAGCACCGCGCCACCGAGCGCGCGCTGGCGGCGAAGATCGAAAGGGCCCGTGATGAAACCAACCGAGCGACCGAAAGCCGCAACAAAGTGGCTGCTGCCCTGGCTGCTGAGCGCAGCCGGGTGCACGACGATGTGGCCGCCTACGCCAGGGGGGCCAGTGGTAGTGGCGCCGCCGGTGATTCCTTCCTCGCCTGCCTTGGGCGAGCCAACGCCCTCGGGGGCCTACTGGACCAGGCACTGCGCGCTTCTGAAGACTGTGCTGTCAGTGGTGAGCGCGACGCCGCGATTGCCCGAGGTCTGTTCGCCGCCTGGCCCACCACCGCAGAAGGACTGAAATGATCGAGATCGCAATCTACGTGCTCATCGGTGCATTCGTGGGCTGGCAAGTGCCGCAGCCGCCATGGGCGCGCGCCATCACGGCGTGGGTCAGGGCGCTGTTCAGCAAGGCGCCGTCGGCGCAAGACGACGAGGCCTGATCCGTGGGAATCATCAGCGTGACGCCAAAGGTCGTTGGCCCACCCACGGTAGAGCCCGTCTCGGTGGCCGAGTTCAAGCTCGCCGCGCGCATCGACGACACCCGCTTCGATGCCGAGATTCCCGGCCTCCTGGCTGCCGCGCGTGAGATGGCCGAGCACGAAACCGGCCGCTATTTCTGTGAGCAAACCCTGCGCGTCGAGTTGCCCGGCTGGCCCAGCGCTGGCGATGTGATCAACGTGCCAGAGCCCACGGGCGCAGTGGCCGCCTACTGGAACGGCAGTGCGTGGGCAACCGTGCCAGCGCTGCAGATCGTGGCCTATGCCGCAGGCGACGGCACCGTGGTAGTGCCCGCGGTGGGCGCGGCGTGGCCCGATCTTGGCGCATCCGCCGGCGGCGCGCGTGTGCGAATCGATATCACCACCGGCAATGCAAACCCAGCCACCGTGCCAGATGCCGTGAAGACCTATATCAAGGCGGTGGCCAGCCTCATGCTGGACAACCCCAGCATGAACCTCGAAGACGCCAGCAACCTGCGCAGCAGGCTGTTGGACCGCTCGCGGCTTTGGACATGACCCGCACCACCTATACCGCGCGCATCAGTGTGCGCAACCTCGACCAGCGCATCACGCTGCAACGCCAGTTGCCTGGGCAAGACGGGTTGGGCGAGGTCAACGGCGCGTGGGTGGACGTGCAAGATGTGTTCGCCCAGGCGCAGCCCCTGCGTGGGCGCGAGCTGTTCAATGCCGCGCAGATGCAGGCCTCGGTCGACGTGCGCTTCGTGGTGCGCTGGCGCGATGACATCGACGCCACGTGGCGTGTGCTGTGGCGCGGCGTAGCGCACGAGATTACTGCGCCGCCCATCGATGTGGACGGCCAGCAGCAGTGGCTCGAACTCATGTGTACGGCGGGCATTCGCAACGGTTAACAATCGAAGGAAAGCATCATGGCAACAGGTACTATCAAATGGTTCTCGCAAGGTCTTCTTGACCTCGGAAACAAGATCCACAACCTCGGCAGCGATTCGCTCGAGATGGGGATCGTCATGCCGCGTCGTGACGAATGACGACATGCCGGATGGCAGATCATGACCGATGGCATCACCGTCAAGATCACCGGCCTCGAAGCTGTGCGGGTCGCGCTGGCCGGTGTGGTCGACAAGCTGCGCACCAATATCTTGCGCAACGCATTGGCCGCGGGCGGGCGCGTGTACCGTGACGAAGCGCGTCGCCTCACGCCAGTGCTCAGGCTGCCCGTGCGCCGCAAGAATGGCCTGGTGGTGCGCAAGCCAGGCACCGTGCGCAATGCCATCTCGGTGCGCACCAGCAGAATTGCAAAGCGCAGTGGTGACGTGGGGGTATTCGTGAACGTTCGCCCTGCCAAAGGCGCGAAATACGGCACCCGCACCACCAGCGTGCTGGGTCTGCGCATCAAGGGCAAATACTTGAAGCGTGCGAGTATGCGCGGTGCCAACAGCCCGAACGACCCGTACTACTGGCGCTGGCTCGAGTTGCCGGCCAAAGGCAAGCCGCTGTTCGGCATGCTGCACAAGGCGGCTGCGCGCAAGGGCTCGCAGGCGCTGGAGCGCATCAAAGACTCGCTCAGCACGGCGGTGGCAAAACTCAACACGAAGGGCGGCCGCCAATGAGCGCAGAGTCGGAATGCCGCGCCGAGCTCATCGCCAGTGCGCCGCTGCTGGCCCTGGTGCCCGCCAAGCGCATCTGCGTGGATGCGGTGCCGCAAGACTTTGCGCGCCCCTACATCGCATTTTCAAAGCAGCGCACCGAGCTGGCCAACGGCCTGGACAACAGCGAGCATGCGCGCCGTGTGGTGCTCGACCTCCAGGTGGTGGGCACCAGCCGCGCGAATGCGATTGCGGTGCGCGAGCAGTTGGAGGCCACGCTGCGCAATGCCGGCGTGCCGATCGAAGATAACGGTTCCGCCTACGACCCCGAGCTCGATCTCGAGGTTGAGGTGATCACCGTCGACTGGTGGCTCACCACATAGCGAGCCGCCGCAACCATGTTCCCCAACCACCCAGCCGCCGCGCTGGTTTTTTTTCGTCTTGAAAGGACATAAACCATGACCGCAGTAATCGGGCGCGGCGTTCGCATCGAGGTGGCTGCCACCTATGCAGCCGCAAAAACGGTGAGCGCCATCACCAACACAGCCACCGCAGCCGCCACCAGCACCGCACACGCGCTGGTTGACGGCACCGTGGGATACCTCAGCGGTGTCACTGGCATGGTGCAGGTCGAAGGCATGGCGGTGCGGGTGGACAACCCCACCACCGACGCATTCGACCTGCAATCGCTGAACACCACCAACTTCAGCGCCTTCACCGGCACTTGCAGCTTCACGCCGGTGGCCACCTGGGCCACGATCGGAATTGCCACGAGCTACAGCATTGGCGGCGGCGACGCCGAAAAGCTCGACAACACGGTGCTGTTGGACGACGTGAAGCAAGAGATCAACGGCTTGCTGGCCAGCCAGAGCGTGAGCATCAACGTCAACGCCGAGACGTTCAACAGCCAGTCGATGCAGTTGATCGAAGACGCGGCTCGCGGTGCGCAGGCGATGGTCTTCCGCGTCACGCTCAAGGACGGTTCGATTCGCTGCTTCCGCGGTGAGCCCAGCCTGCCAGGTGAAGACGTGCAGAAGGGTGCCATCGGCACCGGCAGCTTTACGGTCACCGTGAAGGGCTTCGTCATCAAGGCGACGGCGTGAGCGAGGGCTCGGCTTCTGTGGCGCATCTGCTCGCGCAGATGCGTGCACAGCGCGAGTTCTGGGTCGAGTTGCCAGGAGATGGTGGCCTTGCGGTCAAGCAGCGCCGCCCCAACGAGGCCGAGATCGGCACATTCCTGCGCAAAGACTCGGGCGGTGCAGACGGCAAAGAGACGCAGTGGAGCATCGTGGTCGACTTGCCGGCCGTGCAGCGCCAGGCGGTGGACTGGCGCGGCTTCACCGAGGCGGTGCTGCTTGGCCCCAGCATCGGCTCGGCCGACGCGGTGCCGTTCAACACCGAGCTGTGGGCAGAGATGGTGGCCGACAACATGGCATGGGTCTCGGCGTGCCGCGATGCGCTGATAGACCAGATCCAGGCCCACCTCAAGCAGCAGGCAGAAGACCAAAAAAACTGACGGCCCTGCTCGACGCGCACGGCGGCGTCGAGTACGAGGGCGAAGAGACCCCCACTGAGCCACCCGATGCAACCATCTCGCGCCAGGCCATTACCGCGTGGAACCTGCTGTCTACGCAGCAAGGCTCCATCGACTGGGCCGGCATACCGTTCGTGTGCGAGCTGCTGGGCGTGCTCGACGTTGAGCGGCTGCTGCGCAACCTGCTGACCATCAAGCAACACACCCCACCGAAGACATAACGTCATGTCCATTGCGACCCTCTCGATCGACATCAACGCCAGTCTGGCCCGCTTTGAATCTGGCATGAGCCGCGCAGAGCAGATTGCCACCAAGCAGGCCAATGCGATTGACAAGGCCTTCAGCGGCGTGGGCAAGACCATTGCGGGGCTTGGGATTGCGGCGTTTGCCTATCAGTTGACCTCGCAATACAAGGCCGCGCTTGCCACGGCCGATTCGATGGACGACCTGGGCGAGAAATACGGCATTGCGGCGGGCAAGCTCAGCGAGTACCGCTACGCCGCCGAGGTAGCTGGCACGCCCACCGAGTCGCTGGCCAAAGGTCTGCAGCAGCTCAGCAAGGCGGCCAGCGAGGGCAGCAAGGGGTTCGCGCTCATCGGCGTGGCCACCAAGGATTCAGCCGGAAACCTGCGCGATACCGACTCGCTGCTGCTCGACGTGGCCGAGAAGTTTGCGCGCTACGAAGACGGCGCAGCAAAGGCTGCGCTGGCGCAGGCTCTATTCGGCAAGTCCGGCGTCGAGATGATTCCGCTGCTCAACCGCGGCAAGTCCGGCATTGCGGGGCTACGCGACGAGGCCGTGAAACTGGGCGCAGCGTTCGGTGACGACGTAGCCAAACAGGCCGGCGAGTTCAACGACAACCTCAAGCGCCTGGAGCTGGCCGCAGAAGGTGCCAAGGTGGCGCTGGTGGGCAGTTTGCTGCCCAGCCTGATCGCGGTGACAGAGCAACTCATCGCAGGGAAGAAGGCCTACGGCGGGTGGCTTCAGGCCACGCTGGACATCGGCCTGAACGTAGACCCATTCACGACTATCGCAGGCAACATTGAGAGTACCTCGCGTGAGCTCGTCGTGGCCAAGGAAAACCTGGCCAAGTACGAGGCGGCAAACAAGTCGTTTCTCGCAACTATCAATCCTATTTTTGCGGGGGGCTCGCGCGTGATGATCGAAGGTCTCAAAAACGAGATCGAGCTGCTTGGCAAGCGGCAGGTTTACCTCAAGAGCGAGCAGGCACGCCAGGCGCTTCTGGGCTCGTCGGGCGATTACAGCAACGAGGCGCGCAACGCTATGGCAAAGCTCAAGGCGCCAGGCCTTGAACCGAAAACTGCTGCGACGGTGAACGATGCCGCCAAAGCCTACGAAGAGTTCCTACACAAAATCCAGCAGCGCATCCTGCGGGCCGACGAAGAAACGAAGGCTGGCCGCAAGCTCACCGAGAGCGAGAGCGAGCGTATCAAGCTGCTCGACGAACTGACCAAGGTCACCGACAAGCTCGGCATCAGCCAAAAGGTGGAGGGTGAATCGCTGGTGAATAGCCTGCTCGTTCGGTTGCGCAGCAAGGAAGCGCTTGACGAAGAGAAGAAGGCGCGCGATGGAATCCTCGCGGTGCAAAAGGCCAACGAGGCAATCCTGCAGCGCTCACTCGATGGCCACGAGCGCGAGATCGGCTACATCGCGCAAGGAAACGCATACCTGCGCATGCAGTTCGAGGAATACGGCCTGAGCGCGACCGCGCTGGAAGACCTCACGCTCAGGCGCATAGACGATGCGATTGCAATCGAGCGATACAACCTCATGGCCGCGCAGAGCGTCGAAGGCAACGATCTGGAGTCGCAGGCGATCGAGCGCAAGGTGCGCGTGCTCGAGCAAGAGCTCGCATTGCACACGAAGGGAATACAGCTCGCGCGCACGCAGCGCAACGACCCGGTGGCCGGCGCTACTGGTGCGATCAATGACTATCTCGAAACGGTGGTGCGCGCTGGTGAGGCTACCCGCCAGGCCGTGAGCAGCAGCATGGGAGCGCTCGAAAACGACCTCACCAACAGCTTGCTCAAGGGCAAGCTCGATGTGAGCAGCTTCGTCAATACGGTCATCTCCGAGATGCTGCGCCTGCAAGTGGTGCGCCCGCTGCTGAGTTCGATCTTCGGCGGCGGTGGCAGCGGCGGGTTCGACTTTGCCGGGATGTTCGCGGGCATGTTCGGCGGGAGTCGCGCATTCGGTGGCCCGGTATCGGCCGGCAAGATATACGAGGTCAACGAGCGCGGATCGCCAGAAATGCTCACGATGGGGAGCCGCCAGATGCTGCTCATGGGCAACCAGGGCGGGCGCATCACGCCCAGCACCGCAGGAAGCGGTGGCGGCGGCATGACCGTCATCAACAACGTGCAGGCCGGCGTGAGCCGCGGCGAGATGATGAGCGCGCTGCAACTCGCCATGCAAGGCACGGAGGCGCGCATGATGCAGCGCCTGCGCATGGAGCGCACGATATGAGCACCGTAGACTGGCCCGCGCGGTTGCTTCCACAGACGTGCAGCCTGCGTCTGCGCAAGAGCGGCAGCATGTTCACCAGCCCGTTCAACGGCACCATGCAGGCCACGGATTTCATGAGTGAGCGCTGGATCCTCAGCGTACAACTCGCCGAACAAAGCCGGCGTGACCCGCGGGGGCTCGAGTCATTCATAGGCGGCCTCAGCGGCGGTATCAACCGCGTGCGCGGCTGGCACTTCGGCAAGCGCGGCATTCCGCTCGGCACCCTGCGCGGCACGCCCACGCTGGCGCTGGCGGCAAGTTTCGGGGATCAGCAGCTGGCGCTCAACAACGTGGTCAACGGCACCACGCTGCTCGCTGACGACATGCTCATGCTCATCAGTGGCCAACTCGTGCAGGTGAGCGCCGACGCGCTGGCCTCGGGCGGGCTGATGACGGTGAATATCACCAGCCACATACGCGAGACGGCGAGCGCTGGAAGTGCGGTTGGCTGGAACCGGCCATACGCACAATTCATGTTGCCCGCAATGGAGGCCGGCGCCGTGTGGTCGCCCGGGCGCATCCACGGCGTGGCGCTAGACCTGGTGGAAACCTGGTGAGGGCGCTCACCCCTGGAGCAATCGCCGGTCTGAGCGGCCCGGCGGTGGCGCTGGCCGTGCTGGTAGACATGGCGTTCGATTCGCCGCTGCGCATGGCCAGCGGATCAGCCGCCATCGACGTTGGTGGCGTGCTGTACTTCGGCGCAGGAAATCTGGGTAGCGTGGACGCGGTGCGGGATGAAGCCGGCCAGACGCAGGGACTCAAGTTCGCGCTCAGCGGTGTGCCAAGCGTCAATATCGCGCTGGCGCTCGGCCTGGACGTGCAGGGCCGCGCCTGCACCGTGCGCGTGGCATTGTGCGACCCAGCCACCTGGGCCGTGCTCGATACACCTGTGGCCTGGACCGGCACGCTCGACCAGATGCCCATATCGCACGGCGCAGAAACGGCCACGATAGGCGTGGTTGCGATGCACCGCGGCGAGACTTTCCGCCGCCCCAAACCATTGCGCTACACCGATGGAGACCAACAGCGCCTCGTACCAGGAGACACCAGTTGCCAGTACATAGTGAGCCAAAGCCAGCACCAAGACGTATGGCCCGCTGCCGCGTGGGGCCGGCAGTGATGCTGCAGCGCGCCACGGAGCACACCGCGCCGCGTGTGCCGGCCATGCGCCTGCCAGACTGGCAACACCGCTTTGGCGATCTCGTGCATGCACGCGCGCAAACCCCGTTCGCCTGGGGCTCGCACGATTGCTGCCTGTGGGCTGCCGATGCCGTGCACGCCATCACCGGTGTTGACCTCGCGGCAGACCTGCGCGGCGCCTACGCGAGCGAGCCAGATGCCGCCGCGCTGCTCAATGCGGCAGGTGGCCTTTACCAGCTTGCCAAGCACCGCCTGGGGCGCTCGGTGCGGGTGAAAATGGCGCAGATCGGAGACATCGGCATGGCCGCGGTCGATGCGGTGCCCAGCCTCGTGGTGTGCGCAGGAGCGCATTTTCTGGCGCCTGGGCGCGATGGATTGACTGCAATATTGCCTGCGTCCGTGTTGCGGGTGTGGAGGTGTACGCAATGCCAGCCCTAGCCGCTGGCGCGCTTTGGAGCGTGGGTGCGGCGTGGGCGACTGACGCTGCCATCTACATCGCAGCCAATGCTGCCGTCATCAACGCTGTGGCGGTGCTTGCGGTATCTGCGGCCAACAACAACTACCAGCGCCGCAAAGCGACGCGCGCCGCGCGCGACGCCTACAACGCCAGCCTGCAAGACCGCCTGGTGATGACAACCATGCTGGGTGGCGCGCGCAGTCGTTGCTACGGCCGGGTGCGCAACGTGGACGGCATCAAGTTCAAAGCCACGCACGGCACGAATTCCGAGTTCTATACGCTCGTGATCGCGCTGTGCGGGCATGCCGTAGACGCCATAGAGAGTGTGTACTTCGGAGACACGCTCGTCACGCTCGACGGTGACGGGTGGGTGCAGACAGCGCCGTGGAATGTGGGCAAGCCCACAAGTGGATTTGCGACCGTACAAGTCATTGCCGGCAGCGCCAGCCTAGCATTGCCGCACGTGCCAATCGCCGGGTCTATCTCGGTGACGAAGCCTGACGCAAACCTCGAAAGCGGGCCAGAACCGATCATCAACGATTTGTCCGTAATCCCGTCTGGCTCAGGATCCACCGTCGTCATCGCCGGGGCACCGCAAAACGGCCTCTGGGTGATCAACTACCAGTACACGCAGACGGCATCAAAAGCGCGCGTGCGCAAGTACCTCGGCGGTGCCGCGCAAGACCTCTATCCTGTGCTGCAGCCGCTGGTCGGTAGCGCGGTGCAGGTCACAGACAAATTTGCCAACGACGCATGCCTGGTGGTCACGCTGCAATTCGATGTAGATGCATTCGTGCGGGGAGTGCCTCAGATCAGCGCAGTGATTCGCGGCGCGAAAGTTCATGACCCACGAACCGGGTTAACCGCATGGAGCGAGAACCCCGCATTGATTGCGCGAGACTGGGCGCTGTACGCGAACGGCGGGGGGGCAACGGCAGGCGAGATCAACGAGCCTGCATTCCTGGCTGCTGCAAATGCCTGCGACATCTCCACGATGTTCACCACGCCCGCGGGCAACGAGACTCGTCCGCTGTACCAATGCGGTACCGTGATACCGCTGGACAGCAACCCCGACGAGGCTTTTAGCGAGATGGTCGAGGCAATGGCCGGCAAGTGGGGCTGGGCTGGTGGCAAGCTCACTCTGCGCGCAGGAGTCTACCGTGCGCCGGTCGTCACGATCACCGAGAGTTGGGTGACAGACCAAGATTCGATCAGCGTGCTGGCACAGACGCCGACGGCCGATCTCATCAACGTGATGCGGCCAACGATTTCAGATGCCGCGCAGGCCTACGTGGTGGCCCCCACAGCCGAGGTGCCACCGCTTGGCTCGGTGGTGCGACTCGCATACACCGCCACAGACGGCAGGGAGTTGCCGCAGGAGGTATCTCTCAGTGCGGTGACACGCGCAGTGCATGCCCAGCATATCTGCGGCGTGTTGATGCGCGAGAACCGCGAGGGGCTAACGATCAGCCTGCCATGCAACTGGCGTGCGTATCAGCTCGAGTTGTTCGACGTAGTGGCGTTGACGCTTCCTCGATTCGGATTCTCTGGCCTGCAATGCGAGGTGGTCGGATGGGTGTTCAGCGCCACGGGCGGCATCACGCTTACGCTGCGCAAGATCACGGCGGCTATCTACAATCCAGACGGTCTATTCGACAAACTCACCGCAACCATCAATACCCACCTGCCTAATCCTATGGTTGTTGAGTCGATGACGATCTCAACGATTACGAGCAACGGCGCGACGATGAACGACGGCAGTGTCTTGTCGCGCACTGTGATCAAGTGGAATGCGGTAATTGATGAGTCCGTGCGTCATGGCGGGAATGTGGAGGTGCAATACATTCGTGCGGGCGACACCCTCAGCGATTGGTCACCGCTCCCGCTGGAACACGGAAGTGCAACGCAAGCAGTTGCCTCGGGCCTGCTCATCGGTGCGCAGTATTTGTTCAAGGTGCGCGCCATCAACTCGCTAGGGGTGCGTGGTGCGTGGTCGTTGCAGAGACTGCATCAGGTCACCGGGGCACGCAAAGCGCTGACATTCACGCAGGCGACGCCTCCGCCGGCTGACAATCTTCAGGTTGACGACATCTGGCTCGACAGCAGCGCGGCCATGCGGCAGTACCGGTGGAACGGTACTGCATGGGTGCCCCTGTCAGGGCCTGTAAACTTGATCGATGCCACATGGTGGCGGCCAGGTGCGGCGTGGGAGTGGCCACAGCAAGAAGACAGTTCAGGCGAAAACAGCATCGTGTGGGGGCGAGGCCCCAAGGGTGGCCAGCAGGCCCTGTGGTTGTGCGTGGCTGCGGGCACGCCGTCCGTGAGCATCGACGGTGGCTGGAACCACGGCAGCCTGGCTACATACCCGAAAAATGCGTTTTCAGTGGATCCGCTAGGCACCTATCGATTCGCAGTACCCGTCGTGCGCACCGCTGGTACGGCAACCGCATTCCTGGGCGCATCGACGGGTGGCGCGGTGTGCGCGCTCAACACCGCCACGCCAGAAATTAACCCTTATTTCTGCTACAGCTCGTCGATTCCTCTCGGCCGGTGGTACCTGATGGTGGGCTACGTTTTCCCTGCGGGCAGCACGGGGCTAACGAATGAGGGTGCTGGGATCTACGACATGGACACCGGCGAGATGCTGTCGGCCGGCACGAACTACTGCTGGGCACCGGGCGTGATCGAGTGCGGACTGCGGGCATATCAATACTACGCAACCACTGGTGCAGTGATGTATTTCTCGCACCCAAGCGTGGAACTGTTCAATGGGGTGGAAGTGGGGAAGATCACGTATGTGGGGGTGGGGGCGGTTGACACAAATAACATCGTTCCTGGTTCGATAGCAACGGTCACCGAGTCGACAGCCCCGTTCATGGATGCCACGACGCTTTACAATCCACCGTACAGTCTTGTGCTCTACACGATCTCAGGCCTGTATGCACCAACGTTTTTCACGTTGACTCGTGACTCATGGGTGACAGTGACTTGCAACTTTAATCTCACGTGTGATGTGATCTCAGATGCGCAGGCGTTTGCCAAGGTAAGTATTGGCATAACGGGCAGCTCGACCACGGCCAAGATAGGGTTGCGCAATATAAGCGTCCCGCTCGTGGCGGGGCAGTCATCGTCGGTGCCAATTAATCTGACAACGCGTATACGGCTTACAGTCGGAAATTATTGCGCTGGCTACTTCGTGGATGGAAGGTCCGGCTTCCACGCGCCACCATGGACCAACTTCAATGTGGACGAATCACTAGGCATGTCGCGCGTGGTTGTGGAACACGTTTGAAGCAGTCGGTGTAAATCCTGGTGTAAATCGTGGTCAGACAGGGGCCGAAAGTGGCCCGTTTTGCCTGCGTTTCACCTATGACGCGCTGGCAGACACTTGCGTTCACACGGCAGGGGTCGCAGGTTCGTACACCCTGCGTCCCCGCACCAACAAACTCGGGCAACCGTCTTTCACGAGCCGAGCGACTGTACGCTCGCTCGTGCGAAAGTGGGCTGCCAGTTCGGCGGCGGTGAGCATATCAGTTGAGGTGGCGAGTTGAGATGCGGCGGCGGGTGAGCGTGGTCACCAGTGACGCCTTCCGATGGGGCGCGGTTGGTGCGCGGCGATGTCGCGCAATATGGTGGGTGCCGCGGCGTGGGCACGCACGATGCCGCTGAGGTCAACGGCGTACCATCGGCGCACGTCGCGGCGGTCTGGGCGCAATGTCCAGTCGATATTGATGTGGCCGGCCACGATGTGGATGCGGCCTACCTCTCGCAGATCGTCACGCGGATCGCTGCGAGAGGCGATATCGCTGCGGTCGATTGGAGCGTGCCATTGCGTGCGATAGGTGGTCATTTGTTGTGCAGAGTCTTTGCAACGTCGGCAGATAACACGTTAGCCGGCACCAATTCACTCGCGCCCACCTCGTAGCACTCCGGGCACAGGAACGCGCGTTCCGTGTCGGAGCGCGGGTCTAGCCGGTGTGGGCCGCAGTTCATCGAGCAGACTTTGGTGCGCGGGTCAAAGCGCGCAAGCGCAGCAGGGTCCGCTCTCGTGAACACAAGATGCGTTGGAGCGGGCTGTTCTGGCTTGCGCTTCATGCTCAGAACGTGGTTGGCCTGGCAATACCGCGAATCACGGCCATGAAGCCCGTTTGCAGGTCGGTCGCACCGATGCTCACCCACCGCTGATCCAGCGGCGTCAGGGCGTCGCCGGTCGGCTCTGGGCCGCCCACGTTGGGGTGCGTGCGCAACTTGGCAATCCAGGCGCCCACTTGCTCGGCCAGGGCCTTGCCCTCGTTCATCAGCGCAGCCTCGGTCGGGTTCAGTTGGCGGTAGCCCGTGATCTTGGGCTGAATGAAAGTCGCGGTTTCGGTTTCCACTTCGTTCCTTTGTCGTCGTTGTGCCGGCGTTTGTCGGGTGCCGGCTAACCCTGCGTTCCAGCGGACCGAGTACGGCCGCTGAACTCCACGTTAGGCCCCAATGCCGTCATACGCCATGCTGCGAATCTCCCACAGCACATCAGGCACAGCAGGGCCTGTGCTGGCGTCGTGGGCGCGACCACCAATCTGCAGCAGCAGATCGTGAAGTCTGTCAATCTCGGCGTCCTTCGCGTCCAGCGCAGCGCGCGTTTCTTCTGGCGTGCCAAGCATGCGCAGGTTCAGCCGCTTCGCTTCCGCGAAGAATTCGCCCACGGTCATGGGTGGCGCGTGGCCTAACCCCTCGGTCAACAGCGGACCCGCCACGGCGGTGGTGTTCGTGTCTTCAGTCGTCACAGTTGCTCCAGTGGCCCACGGGCGGGCCGCTTACCTCGATCGTTAGAAGGCTCCCGCATGCCAGCAGTCAGCATGCGGAAAGCTGTGGCTGCGCATCGGGGCACTTGGCCGTTTCCAATGGCTTTAAGTCGGTCCACCCGAGCGGCCACCCCATCAGCCACTCGACCCACGTCGGGTTCAGACTCCCACCAATCTGCTCGCTCAATGGGCGGGAGTTCTTGTCGTGCGTGGCCTGGCTGGCCTTGCCGCTGCGCCAGTCGCGCGCTGTCGGCGTGGCAACCTTCAGCACCGCAGTCGCAAGGCCGTCCCCGCTGGTAGCACTGGCGCCCTTGCGGTTGTAGTTCCCGCACACGGTCGGCGTCGGCCATGTCGTGCGGGCGCTCAGGGCCTCGATCAACGTCCCGCCTTCCCTGGCCTTCGTCGGCGTCACTTGCCCGCCATTCGTGCCTAGGCTGCTTGTCGGCGTAGGCCATAGCTTCGCGTACTCGCCCAGCTTCATGCCTGCCTTTGCGGCCTTCTCCGGTGCCCTGTTGCCCGTTTTGCCGCAGCCGTTCTTCCATTCGGTCGCAATCGGCGTCGGTATGTAGCTGCGTGCTGGCCTGCCGCCGCTGCGCATGTGGTGCGCTTTCGTGTTGCTCGCCAGCGGCGTGGGCAACAAGCCAGAATCGTTCGCGGCGGTGGGGCGCGCCAACGTCGGAAGCTCCCAGCACTGTCCACCGGCAGTCATACCCGAGCGCGGCCAGGTCACCAAGGACTCGTCCGAGTCCCCGAGTAAGCAAGGCTGGGCTGTTCTCCACGAAGACGAAGCGGGGTCGAACCTCGCCCACGATCCGCGCCATGCTTCCCCACATTCCGCTGCGGGCACCGTCAATGCCTGCGCCTTTGCCGGCAACGCTGATGTCCTGGCATGGGAAGCCTCCCGAAACCACGTCAACAATTCCGCGCCACGGGTGTCCGTCAAAGGTGCGAACGTCATCCCAAATCGGGAAGGCCGGGAGAAGGCCGTCATTTTGTCGCTGGGCAAGAACGCTTGCGGGGTAGGGCTCCCACTCAACGGCGCACACGGTTCGCCATCCGAGCAAGTGCCCGCCGAGTATTCCGCCACCAGCGCCTGCGAAAAGAGCCAACTCATTCATGCCTACTTTCGTGCCTTCGTTCAACAAGCCTTCTAACTGGTCGTTCAAGGCGACGGCCTACGGCCGCGCCTTAACCTTTGCGTTATGCAGCACCAATTCACCCGCGCCGAAGACCGTAGTCTTTTCCCTTGATCTTCACCATGCGCCCATCCGGGTGGTGCCAAACAATGCCTTCAATGTCTCGGCAGCGCAGGAACTCCCGCAGGGCATCAAAGGTGCGTGGCGCGTCTTCAAGCACTTCGCAGCCGTGGCGCACCAACACATGCGATGCGTAGCCTTCTGGGTTCTTCTGCACCTTCGGGCCGCACAGTTCATATGTGGCGCCGTCTACGGCCGTCCACGGCGCAGCCAGGGCCTCGCGGTGGCGGGCGTCGTCTGGGCCATCGCCAACCGGCACCCAGCCCGGCGTGTCGCCGGTCACCGCATCAGGGGCCTGTGCAGCTTCAAAGCCGGTCGGAGCACTCTTGCCGGCCTTCAGTTCGTGGCGCTTCCAAAGCATGCCGTCGCGCCACATGCAGCAAGTGCCATCGTGCTTGCGGGTAGCCATGCCCTCGCCAGCGGCAACCCATTCGGCGCCCGGCACCAATTCATCGCGCACCAAGCGGTTTCCGTCATAGTTGCGCTGGAACAAGCTCAAAGTCTTTTTCATGGTCACTCCATCTTGTGCCGCGCTTTTAACCAGGCGCTGCATAACTGGCGCTCAAACGGACACGCCTACGGCGTGCCGTTTAGCTTTACGTTGTGCCGCCACCTCATGGCGACGGTTCTTTCGCGCGACGGATAAGGGCTTCGACCGCCTCTGTACCCAGGCGCGCAGCCTTGTCTGCCACGTCCTGATACGTCCGCATGCTCAGCCGCGCGGTGCGCTTTAGCTCGGGCGGCAGCGCGGGCCGCCCCGGCTTCTTTGGCTCTGGCGTTTTGCTCATGCTGCCTCGCGCAGTTGAGCCATCGGCGTCCACACGTCGTTGATCCACTTGCCGTGGTCCTTCAGGATGTTCCAGTAGTACATCTCGCCTTGGTGGCGGTGCAGTTCCACGGGCGCACGCTCCAGCCAGCGGCGAATGATTTCGCGGCCAATCTGCTCGGCCAGTTGCCCTGCGTCTCGGTCGCAGCTCTCGGCGGGGTTGGCCTGCGCGACATGCCAGCACTGAGCCAGATAGCCGTCTTCGATGTGCCGCAGGTTGTCCGTGTCAATTTCGATGCTGATGGTGTGCTTCACTTTGCGCTCCGGTTCGTTGCTGCGCGTCTTGCTGCAGTGGTGTTAATGTACGCCATCAATGAGCGGCTTGGCAAGTGTTTATGTGCGCCACAAATGTAAAGTACGCTTCGGCTACAGCGGCACAACAGGCGGATCGAGCGCGACGCCTAGCGGCGCCGCTCATCCTGATCGTTAGGCCCGTACAACCGCACCACGCCAGCCGCGCTTTCCAGCACCGCCCGGCACGCGCTGCCCTCGGGGCACAGCGCGGCTTGCTGCATCAGGTACTCCGCGCACCGCAGGCGCTCGGCCGCGCGCTCGGCGTCAGCCACCGCCCCGGCAAACGAAAGCAGTGCGCCCGTCCGGTAACCCTGTTCCGTGGCAAACACGGCGCCAGTCTGCATGCCAATCGGGTTCATCGCGTGCCCCAACTCATGCAAAACGGCGAGGTCAATCACTTGGTCTTCGGTCATCTTCACGCTCCGGTTACAACGGGCCTAACCCGTCATTCGAGCCGACCGCTACGCGGCGGCTCAATTCCCACGTTGTGCAGCACAGGCCAGGCCGCGCGGCTCGGGGCGCTGCCGTCGGCACTCCACAGCTTGACGCGGTAGCCGCCCATGTCGAACTGCGCCACGCCGCGCATGTGGCGCTTCACCTCGCCACGTCCATGCCGGCTAGCCCGCATGTGCTTTGCCACCCAATGCAGCAGCGCGCGGCGGCGGCCCTGGGCTGTGGTCGGCGCGTCGCGCAGCGCGAAGGCCTCAAGGTAGGCGTGCTCGGCCACAGGAAACGTCAGCTCCACCCCGTCGCGCACGCTGGCGAGCATTGCGTTCGGCCGCTGCGCGTCCTCGATCAGCGAGCACGCCACTATGGCGTCCATGCCCAGGTTCGTGGGCTTGCATACCCAGGCGCCTCGCCATTGCGCAGCCAGCGGGGCGCCGTCGCGTGCAAAGGGCACCAGCGTGCTGTAGTAGTTCTGCACGCCGTTGGCAGCAATGCGGCGCGTGTGCAGCGCTGCCCAGTAGTGAGCGCGTCCCACCGCTGCCATGTTGCGCGGCAGGCGCCGCACCGGCTCCAGCCGCGTCCACTCCACGCTTTGGTCGGCCAGCGCCATCACCTCGACCCCGTCTCCAATCAACTCGGCGGGGTGCGCCAGCAGCAGCTTGTGCGTTGTCGTCACCAGGCGGTCACCGTCCAAGCTTCGGCAGTGCGCAAAGGCGCTTGTCGGTGTGCGCTGCGGCAACTCCGAGGTCATCGCGCGCATGCCGCCTTCCACCCACCGGCCCAGTGTCACGCCGGCACCCTGGTGGTTGTCGTTCGTCGGCGCAGCGTCAGCGCAGAGCGCCACGGCCAGCATGTGTTCCATCAGGTCTTCGGTCTGTTCCATGTCACTCTCCGTTGGGGTGCTGCACAACTGGCGGGTCAAGCGGACCGCCTTCGGCGGCCCGCTTACCCTTGTCGTTATCCCACAGGGAACGCACGCGCTCCCACTGCTCGCGGTCGCAGTCCCAGCCAAGTGGCTTGTAGCCCTGCGCATCGCCGGCCCGCGCCTTGTCGTCCTGCTCAAACGCGCGCTCAAGCTCGCGCTGGATCAGGTTGCGCACGGGCTGTTCAATCGCGGGCCAGTGCAACATCAGCCAATCGGCGCACTCCTGCACGATGTAGGTCTGCCGGCCCAGGCAATAGCGAAACGTCGCCACCACTGCAAATTGTCCAGGCCCCCAAAACTGTGGGCTAACTGACGGTTCGAGCGGACCAGCAACAGCGGGCCGCATTGGTGTGTTACTCATGGTCTTCCTCGCGCTGTTGCGGTCCGCTCAACCTAGCGTTAGGCCCCAAGTCCAGCAGCAGCGCGTCCGCCAGCCGTGTCTTCATCTCGCCGGTTAGCAGCGTCAAGCTTCCGCTAGGCAAGTCCACGCGCTCGGCCTCATCGTGGATAGCGCGCAGTACCGTCTGCGCCTCTTCGATCACGCCGCCGAGGTGAACGCTGGCGCTTGTGGCTGCCCAATCGCGCACGGCCGCCAGCGTTCCAAGCCGGTCAACTTCCGCAGCAGCCTCGCCAAGGAGAAAGCGCAAGTCTTCGGCCACCCCGAGATCGCGCGCCGCGCAGAGCAGGCGCACTATCAAGTCTTGCGGCTCGTCGTCCAACGCTGCGGCGGCGCACGCCACCAGTTCCGCGCCCGCAGGTGTCGCAAGCATCGCGCGGTCTTCCGGCCTGGACGCCGGCACCTGCGCGCTGGGGCCTAACCCCTCTGTCGAGCCGACAGCTTGCGGCGGGTCACGTTGTTCCATCTTCCATCTCCTGTTGCGCCGCAATCTGCGGCTCACCTCGAGCGTTAGCCGGCTCGCGGCGGGCATAGTCCCAGTCACTCGCAGGCGGCTTGTCGCGCTCGTTTGCCTTCAGCGCATCGCACACAGCGTGGTAAGCCGAGTGCGGCTGAATCTGCGGCACATTAACGCAGGCGCAGGCCAGCGCGGCGGCAGCTTGCTTCAAGGCCGGCATGTAGCCGTCGTCCATCCAGCAAGACCCACACGAAACCGTGCGCTCGCCTTCGATGTGCCGAATCGAAAGGCTGTCGCCATGCACCATCTCGCCGTCCAGGTACATCGTGGAATTCGCCTTGCCACAGTTTGGGCATGTCCACTTTTCAACCTCGTAAGCAGTGCCGCGTCTTGTTTCTCGCTCATGCACCAGCCTCTTCACGCCGCAGTGGTCTTCAACTCGCATCATTCGTCGTCCTCCGGGCATGGTTGCATGCCGTTCTTGCAGTTCCGCACGCAGTCGGCGTGCCCAGGTCCGCCCGGCTGGCCATAGTCATAGGCTCCGGTCTTCACGTCCACGTACACCGGCTGCGAGCATCCTTCCCAGCCCAGCGGGCAAGCCCGGCCGCCTTCGCTTTGCCACAGCCGCGCACCGTGGCTCACGGCGTCATCGCCGGCCAGTTGCACCGCAGCGGTTATCAGTTCGTTCAACAGTTGCATGCCTACTCCTGTGCCTTCGTCGTTGCAGCCGGCTAACTCATCGCTCAAGCCGAGTCGCAACGGAGTACCGTCGCGCCCGGCTTAGCTCGAACGTTGGGCGTCTTGCGGCGTGCCAGCTCAGCAGCACACATCGTGATGGCGCGGCGCGTGGCCGCCAGCGCATCGGTGCCGTAGGGCTCGACAACTTCCACGCCATCGCCTTCCTGCGCATCGTGGTCCCATACCGGCTTGCGCACGATCACCGAATGCTTCGGCTCGTCGTACATCGGGTACGCGGTCACCTGCAGCCCGATGCGCACCGCCAGCACCAAGGCGTCCTCGTTGTTGGTCAGCGGGTTCCACGGCCGCTCGCCAAAGCCGTTCGGCATCGTCCACGGGTAGGCGTGGCCGTTGGCCTGTGCAGCACGCCCCAGCAGTTCGTCCTTCATGCTCAGTCCTTTTCGCTTCGGGTAGGGCCGCCCAACAGGCCGGTCAACTCGGACTTGCCTTCGGCAAGCCGGTTACCGGCAACGTTAGGCCCGCTGGTTCCAGTTCCGCACTGCATCAGCCTCCGTGGGCTTGAATCCGCTTGTCGCGCCGCAGCCGCCTTTACCGTCTGGCTTGCTGGCATCACACACAACAGCGCGGCTTTCTCCCTCGTCTATGCCAAGTTCTCCGTAGGGGTCTGCCAATTCCGCAAACGTGGTCAGCATCAGTGTGTCGTGTTTCCCGCAAAACGGGCACGCCTTCAATGCGTTCGGCGCACGCCGGCCTAACCCTGCGTTCAACGGGACATTGCCCGGCACATCGGTGGTCATCGTTGCTTCTCCTGGGCAATGCCCGTTAACTCTGCGCTCGGCCTCACTGGCGGCCCTTGCGCCACGCGAACGGAAGTTGCTCGCGCAGTACCCACAGGTGGCGCATGTTCGCCACGTTCACCACGTCGCCGGTCGGCGGGTACACCTCCACCGCCTCAGCCATCGGGTAGCCGCACTGCGCCTTGATGTCCTGCAGTTCGTCCCAGGTCAGGTTGTCATTCCAGCGGTCGCCGGTCAGCGTGGTCCGGTTCACGCTCAACCGCACACACGCTGGTGCGGGCGCGTCGAACTCCTGCACCAAGTAGTCCCGCGAGCGCCACACGCGCCTCTGCGGGCCATCCGGGTTCGGCCATTCGTGGCGCGGTATCAGCCGCAGCTCGCGCGGCATCTTCGCGTTGGTCCGCTCCAGTTCGCGGCGCTGTGCCCGCGTCGTGACAATTCTCATTCCTAGTCCTTCTCGGTGAGGTCGAACTGGTCGCTCAAGCGGACCGCCTGACGGCGGCCAGCTTAGCTCCAACGTTATCCCTCAAGCCCTTGCGCGAGGTTCTCATGCACGTTGTCCCAAAACATGCGGTCATCGACGCGCAGCAGAAAGCCCTCGTTCATGATGTCGCCGCCGGTGCTGACGATGTGGGCCGCGCAAGTCCAGGCTTTCGCGGTGTCCACATCGGCCGGGGTGCATCGCTCGATCTTCTCCAGCGCCAGCAAGTGCGGACACTCGCGGGTCTTCACGCCCTTGCAGCAGGTCAGGTGGTTGTCTTTCACCGGCACCGGGGCCTGCTGGCTGCACTGCTGGTGCGTCTGCGGCAGCGTGCTCTCGCGCTCCTGGCGGAACAGCATCACCATGCGCGGCACTTCGTCGGCCATGCTCTTGGCGTCGTACATGAAGCGCATGTCGCCCCACGCATTGCCGGCCTTGTGCCAGTCGTCGCTGTGCTGGTTCACGGCAACGTGCCACTCGTGGCTCAGGGGGTACTTCGTTAGTTCCATTTCAACTCCAACAGATGGATAACTACAGGTCAGCCGGACGCCTGTCGGCGCCGGCTACCAAAACGTTAGGACCCATTGCGCACTGCCGCAGTTCGCTGGCCGTGTGTTCGACTTCGGGCAGGTAGTGGTGTTCTTCAACGTGGCTCGCACCGTCGCGCCTGATAAGCTCGCCGTAGGCAGTCAGCATGTCTGCGGCACGTTCGGCCAGCCCGCGCAGTCGATCAGACTCGATCTCTAGCCGTCCGCAACCAGCGTGCAGCAGCGCAACGACAGACGCCACCGCCAAAGGCACGTTCCCGTGGTCTGGCCAGGTTTCTGGTGGCTCACCAAGAATCTCGGCAATGCTTTTGCGCAGCTCTTCCATGCTGGGGTCAATCTTCACCGTAATGTGTCCTTCAGCCATGCGGCGCCTCCCACGGCCGCTGCAGGTTGCAGGCCGGGCCGGTCACGGGCTTGTCGGTCAGCAGGCCCTGGCGCTTGCACAACTCGCGCAGGTAGGCAATCGCCTCCGGCCCCTTCACCACGAACACGGCCGCCGCCGTGTCGGCCACGGTGCAGCCGCTCATGAACACGCTCACCGCGTCGGTGTCCTTCTCGGCCGCTGCCAGAAGTTGGGTCACGGTCTTACGGTCGTCCCGCAGCAGGCTTGTGCTGCGCGTCTTTTCCAAGCTCATCATCGTCCTTTCGCTCCGGTTACGTGGGGCCTAACACGCAATTCAACCTGACCGCCTACGGCGGCAGGTTAATTGCAACGTTAGAGCGCTCATGCGCTTCGGGTTTGTCCCTACAAAATATCCACTTGCTAAATCGCGCATGATGCTCTATTATTCAGTCATCGGTTAGCGCAGTGCAGCCGACAACCCCCAGGAGCCCACCATGCAATACGTCGTCTACCAGCGCAGCGAGTCCGGCAACCTGACCCGCGTCCACGACCGCGTGACATTGAGCAAGATCGAGCGCACCGCCGAGTATCCCCACGCCGAAAAGCTGCTCGGCTGGGCAGAGCGCACCGTGTTCTGGTCGCGCCAAGACGGCCCAGCCACTGGCGTCGCTCCGGTGTCCAAGTGAGCGGGCGGCCATCGCAAGCGGTAACGCTCGCGGTGCGCCTCGTGTGCTCGCACGGGTACACCGTGACGGCCGCAGCGCAGCGCCACAGCGTCGCCGTGTCCAGCGTGCGCCGCGCCCTGCGTACTGCGGGCGTCGAGCCGTTGCCTCGTGGGCGTCCTGCAAAACTCTCTCCTGTGTAGTCCGCGCTCTAACACGTCGATCGAGAGGGACGCCCTAAAGCGGGCGCCCCTCATCTAGGCCGTTATCCCTCCCTCCACGAAAACACGCTCGACCCAGGCGCAGCCAGCGGCGCGCGTCTCTTTCCGTTGCGCACGTCGCAAGCGTAGCTGCGGCAAACCCCGAACTCGGCCACGATCTCGGCGATCGTCAAGTCTGCGGTGCGGATGCGCTGCACGTCGGATTCGCTCAGCTTTCCGACTTCGCGCCTGCGCTGTGTGGCTTTTGCAATCGCGAGGGGATCCGGCTTGTACTTCAGGGCGCGCATCTGGCTCGCCCGGGTGCCGCGGCGGAAATGGGCGGGGTTTGCGCAGTCAATCTCGCCACACGTTCGGTGCCAAACATGACCACGATTCGCGTGCTGCCCGGTGGTGAGCCAGCAGATCGCCACGCCTATCGAGACGGATCGCCGAAGGGCCGGCAGCCATAGAGAGATATATCGCCCAGCGTTCGTGGCACCACGCCAGTGCCAGTGCGACGTATCCTCGTCTACGACGCAGCGCTGCCGCAGGTCGTCGACGGTATGGATGCCACTCATACGGCAGGCCCTCTTGGCTCGGCCCACTCCGCCACTATCCGCGCAAAGTCGAAAACACTTGCCGGCCCGCGCTTCACGAACTTCACGTCTTGCGCGCTCACGGTGCGCTGCGTCGGCTTTGAGGCCAGCCACTGCTCGATCGCATCGTCGATCGCGGCCTGTTCTTCCGGCGTGCTGGGCAGATCACTGCGGCGCGCGCCTTTGAGCAGCCTCCTGCGTTCGCCGCGGCGCAGGCTCGCGTCTCGTGCCCAGGCCCGGTATTTGAGCTTTTCATCGGCCACGCGCTCGGCTAGATACCACCGCGTGCGCGAGCCTCCAGCCACCGGCCCGATGATGTTGGCGTATGCGGCGTGTTCGAGCACGATGCCGGCCACCGGCGGCGACATTCCAAGCTCTTCGGCCAGCAGCCGGCGGTTGGTCCAGGCGCCGGGTGGTGTGAGCAGCTCGACGAGCACCTGCTGGCGCCGCGCGTGTTCTTCCACCATGACGTGGGCGACGCGTCTGGCCATGCCCGTTACGCCCCTGCCTGCGCGGCGCTGGCCAGTCGGCCCACGGCCACGTAGGCCTGCTGGGTCTGCCAGGCGCTGGCGCGGCCGTAGACCTCGAGCGCGCGCACGAGCGCCTGGTCGACGGCCACGGCGTCGCGCGGCTGCCAGGCGAACCCGCGTTCGCTGCATTGCGCCAGCGCCGTCATCGCGCCGGCGATCACGCGCCCGTGTGGGCTTTGTGAGGTACCTTCGTGCTGCAGCACGGCCGCGGCCACGGCCAGCACGTGCGCGCAGGTGAGGGTGTCGCCGCGCACCTCGGTGCCAGCTGGCAGCAGGTGCAGCCGGATCTGAAAATCCAGTACCGCCTGCGTCATGCGGGTGCGCGCCACGGCACGCGCCACGGGGTTGCGCGCTACGTGCTGCGGCACGAGGTGGAATTCCGGTGCGGTAGTCACTGTTGTCTCCTCACGATGGTCACGAGGTGCTCGCCGCCGCCCGGTACGCTCCGCACCAGGCCGCGCCAGTAGGCGTATTGCAGCGCCTGGTCCCACATGTCAAGCACTTCGGCGGGCTGCTCACGTTGGTCAAGCAGCGGGCGCAGGTCGTAATACTTGGTGCCATCGGCCGTGCGCCCGGCCACGTGGCAGTGGCTCTCGATGTCTGAGACGACGGTCATGTCGGCAATGCTCACGGCGTGACCTACGATGCGGCTGAACAGCAGCGCGGTGGAGGGGTCGGCGTTGTGGTCTGGCGTGAGGGTGTCGCTCATGTGCGGGCCTTGGCGGTGAGTTTCCAGCGGGTGAGGTGCCCCGTGCCGGCGGCTTCTACGCGGCCGCGGTAGCGCAGGCCGATGATGGCCTGGCTGGCCTCGTGTTCGGTGATGCCTGCCGCGCTTTGCAGCTCGCGCCGGGTCATGCCGATGGGCATGGCGTGCAGCAGATGCAGGATGCGCAGCGCAGGCTCGCTGCCGCAGGCGCGCGGGCGCGGGTGCTGCGGGGAGGCCTGCGGTGGCTGCGGTGTGGGGCTCGGCACCACCACGGCGCGGCGCAGGCGTTGGTCAGTAAGCGTGGTCATTGGCGGCAGGCGTTTTCGGGTCGTCGACGACACCAGGGAGTGCGGGGATGCCTGTGGTGCGCTTGGCAGCGGCTCGGGCCAGCGCGCGGGCCAGGCCGCGCACGCAGGGGCCGTAGATGGCATGCGACAGGCAGTCTTGCGGGTTGTCCGGCCAGCCGGGCCCGCGCATGCGCGCCAGCGCCTGGGCGATGTGCCCCAGCGTGCAGGGTGCTTGAGCGCGCGGCATTCAGGTGCGCTCCGTCATGATGCAAACCCCCACGGCCACCAGGCGGAGGCTGCCAGCGCGGCCAGCCAGGTGGCCACGTACAGCACGATCCAGCCGCGCCGTGTGGGCGGCAGGCCGCTGAGCGCGGTGTCTGCGGCCACGCGCTCGAGCAGCCGGCGGTGACGGTGCTGGCGCAGCAATTCTTCCACGTGCGCAATGGCGGCGTCTTGTTCGGCGCGTTTCGCGTCGCTCGCGAGTTCTGCCGTGCGGGGGTTGAAGTGTTGCGCGCGGGTGGAGCGCGCCGAGGTTTGTGCGGTGCTCATATGCAGGCTTTCGGGTTGGCGGAGCAATCAACGTGCGGGGTTGGCACCTCGTGAGCTGCGCGCTCGGTGGCGCTTTCATTGGTGCCACTGTCGCCGCCGCCGCCGCAGCCGGTGAGGCCCGTGCACGCGGCGATCGTGCCAACGACGATGAGGCACAGCACCACGATGGGCTCGATGATGTAGACGAAGAGGTTGGCGATGCTCACGCGCCGGCGCGGGATGCGCGGCGCGGTCATGCCGCGCTCCAGGCGGGCGGCGCGGCCAGCCGGCCGGCGCGCATGCGGGCCTCGAAGCTCAGCCGGGCGCGGATCTGGTGCTCGGTGAGGGTGCCGAAGTGCCAGTGCGCTGGGCGCCCGGCGCAGGGGTCTGCCTGCGTGGCGCGCTGGGCTTGGCGTGGGGTGGGGCGGTGGATCTGCATCGCTGGCTCCTGAGTAGGTACGCCAATGTAGCAAATAACTTTGCGCAAGGCAAATAGATTTGCGCGTGACGCCTGTCAGTGACTGTGCGGTAGCGTGTAGGATTGCCGTTTGGATGCCATCAGAGGCTGAGTGAGGCCTGCTAACTGGGGGGAGAAATGAACGCTGACACACAAACGCTCATGTTTCTATGGTCCATTGCCTTCTTTGGCTCGCTGATCGTGCTCGTGGTGTGGGTTGCGCTGCCCTTCGGCATCTTCGGGACGAAGCCGCTTTTGCGCACGCTCATTGCAGAGCAGCGCAAGACGAATGAGCTGTTGAAGGCAATCGAGAAGGCGCGCCTGCCCAGTCCCAACGTATAGGCGCTGACCATTGGGTGGGGTGAGCTGAGTGCTTCCGCGCTCTCGGCTCAGGATTTGGAGACTGCAGCCGATCGCTGAAGCAGCATCAGCAGAAGATCTCGATAGTGCTCCGCGCCGCCTGCCCGCGCCCATCCTGCGAGGCTTTCGGCGGCTGCCGGGCGCATATGCTCCGGCAGCGCTTCAAGGGCGTTTCCAACCTGCACCAGTGCTGCGTGCAGCGGCGGCGGGCCGTAGTTTGCCCGCGGCTCTTGTGCGGTGGGGTATCCGCGTCGGCGCCCAAGCATTTCGTCAATACTCATGCCCATGACGTCGGCGAGTTTCACTAGGTAGTGCGGCAGCCCTACGGACCCGCGCTCCAGGTTTTCGATGCTTTGCCGGGTGGTGCCAACTTCGGCAGCCATCTTGGCCACGCTCCATCTGCGGGCGGGGTGCTCACGGAACGATTTCACGAGATTGCCTAGTTGAGTCATCGCAAATCAGTTTGCCGTGCTTGCGCGCAACACTGTTTGCGTATACCATGCAAACTTCTTTGCTGGAGTCACATGGATCAGAGTGCAATTCAGCGCGCAGTGGGAAGCTTCGATGGGTCTCCATCGAAATTGGCGCGTGCGATGGGCGCGTCTGTGAAAAGGCAGAACGTGGAGCACTGGCTTAGAACCGGCTCCGTGCCTGTGGAACATTGCGCCGCACTTGAGCTGGCTACCGAAGGCGTCGTCAAGCGTTGGGAGTTGCGCCCGCTGGACTGGCATCGAATCTGGCCTGACCTCATAGGAATTGAAGGCGCGCCGCATTTTGATGACGAGGAGGTAAGCAATGCGGCCTGATGAGCGTGTGCAATTAGCGGTGGCATGGGCTGCGCAAGTCGAGTTACTGAATGGTTGCATGCATCAACTGTTGAACCAGTTGCGTTGCACCGCCATCCGACAGATGTGGAACGCCGTGGAACGGCTCAGATCACTCATGCGGCTGCCCTCATGACAGCATGGCAAAACACCGCGTTCGACGGCGGGCCCGAGCCGGGCTATGAGAGCCTGAACGACGTACTGCGCGATGTAGTGCGCGCGCTGGGCGGAAGCAAAAACGCGGGCGTCATGCTGTTCCCGGAGAAGGGCGTGGAGGGCGCCGCGCGGCTGCTGCTGGCCTGCATGGATGACAACCGCGCCGAGCGGCTCTCCCCGCATCACCTGCTGCGCTTGCTGCGCCTGGCGCGCGACCGCGGCTGCCACGTGGGCATGGAATTCATCGCCAGCGAGTGCGGCTACACGCGCCCTGGGCCGGTGGACACGCACGACCAGTTCGCCGAGTTGCAGCGCCAGCTCAGCCGCGCGATGGAGCAGCAGCGCCACATCATGGACAAGCTGCAACAGACGACCGAGCAGATGCAGGAGTTGCAGCATCTGCGGGCACAACGTGGGCGCGACGCAGCATGAGGCCGCGCGGCTCCTACGGCGAAATCGCGCAGGCATTGCGCGCTGCGGCTGCCGCGGCCCCTGGCACGGTGCGTGAGTTGGCGGGCCGTGCGTGTGTGGGTTACGCCGCGGCGCGCTACACGGCGAGCCGGCTGGCGAGCAACGGGGTTTTGGTGGCGGTGGATGAGTCGCGCCCGGCAGTGTTGGCGCTGTCATCGTCCTTTGCGGCCAACGGGCCAGATGAATCAACCGGCGGCGCATGGTGCGCCAACTCGGTGGGAGTGATGCTCGACCCATGGTTCTGGCGCGAGCCAGACGGGTAGGCAAAGCAGAGATATCAGCAGCACCCGCGCGCACGGTAAACGAAGGGACGCGGGGAAGACGGGGCTACCTGGGGATAGATGGGAAGCAGCCCCCGCGCCGGCACCAAGCAGCGCGCATCGGCAAGGCTTGGGAGGGTCTGTGGCTCCACACGGCACACATACGGCCATCGGTTATCTCGTTTGCTCGGGATGGCGGAGGGCCGTTCACCACTGGCAGATGGAAGGCAAAGCAATGACAGTAAGAGGGTTGAAGCTGGTCGAAGATGCACCTACAGGTGCGCGTGCACGCGAGCATTCGGTGTCTGCTGACACGGCGCAGCGTGTCTTCGATCATTGGGTCTGGATGCTGGGCAAGAACCCGCTCCGCACTGCATTCGGTCCCGAGCGAAGAAAAGCGGTCGCCAAGGCGCTTGCGCTGTACGACGAGGAGACGCTTTGCATGGCCATCGAGGGATGCGCGGCGAGCGCCTGGCACCAGGGCGAAAACGACCGAGGCCGGGCGTTCAACGACCTGGAGTTGATCATCCGCAATGAGGCTCACGTTGAGCGATTTGCCGATGATGGCGAGCGGCTGCGCCAGCGTGCACTGCGCGATCAGGCACGAGCGCGTGCGCAGTTGGCAGTGCCACCACCTGTTGATCTGCAAGACGAGGCGGCAAAACTCAGCGCACGGTCAGCGGTGCGCAAGCTGGCGGCAACGCTGGCAGGGCGGGCGATCGATGAGTGAGGCCATGGTTCCACCGCACAACGACGATGCGGAGCAGTCGCTGATCGGCTGCGTGCTCATCGACAACGCGGCGTTCACGGCGGCCAGTGCAATGCTGCAGCCGAGCGACTTCTACCAGCCTCAGCATGCGGCGATATGGGGTACGTGCGCCGCGATCATCAACAAAGGTCGCTGCGCAGATGTGGTGACGGTGCACGAGCTGGGCCAGCATGACCGCGAGTATCTTGGCGCGTTGTCCGTGTGTGTGCCTTCGGCCCGCGCAGCGGTCGACTATGCGCGCATCGTGCGCGAGCATTCGTTGAGCCGGGCCGCCGCGCATATCGGTCGCTGTCTGGCGGCCGATGCGATGCGCGGTTCTGCCAACGGGGAGCCGGTGTCATTGCTGATCGACGCTGCCGTGGCGCAGTTGCTGCAGCTGCTGCAGCGTGGTGCACCTAGCGAGCCGCGCGAACTGGTCGACGTGACGGTGGAGTTTCTCGACGATCTGCAACGCCGCGCGGATGGGCATACCAATGCAATCCAGACCGGTCTCGTCGATCTCGATCGCTTGACGGGCGAGGGCGGACGGCCGGGTGAGTTGTGGGTGATCGGCGCTCGGCCGTCGATGGGCAAGACATCGTTCGTGTTGACGCTTTGCCGAAACGTGGGTCGCACGCACCGGGTGCTGATGCTCACACAGGAGGATTCGCTCTTGATGCTGACGATGCGCCACGTGGCGGCTGCTGGCCGCGTGAACCTCGCGGATCTGCGCAACCCGATGCGCGCACCGGCATCCATGTGGACGGGAGTGACCGAAGGCGTTGAAGAAATACGGCCGCTGATGATCAGCATGGATGACCAACCAGCGTTGACCATGGCAGACGTGCGGCGCAAGGCACAGCAGATCGCGGCACGCCACGGCCAGGTCGACATGCTCGTGGTCGACTACCTGCAGTTGATGGACGGTAGCGAGGGCGAGAACCGAAATCGGCAACTGGCAGAGATTGCCAACGGCATGAAGCGGCTGGCCAAGGAGCTGAACTGCTGGGTCGTGCTGCTCTCTCAATTGAACCGAGAGGCTGACAAGCGACGCCCGATCATGAGTGATCTGCGTGACAGCGGAGACATAGAGGGAGCGGCAGATTTGATAGGGCTGCTGTACCGCGAACACCGCTACCGCCCCACCGAATCTAACCTGCACTATGCAGAGCTCGAGGTGGTGAAGCACAAGCAAGGCGCGACCGAGACGCTGGGCTTCTTTTTCGACGGGGCGACGCAGCGCTTCGACAACTGGGATGGGCCGGCGCCGGCGCGGCCATTGAGAGTGGTGGGCGCACATGGCTCGTGATGCGGAAATGGATGCCAGGCTGCAGCGCTGGGCGCACGGCGTCACCGTGGGTGACGGTGCTGGCTTCCCTGCAATGAGCGTACTGCACCCGTCGTGGCAGCCTCCTGCACCGGGCACGATACCCGTGCTCAAGGCCGCTGCGCCATCGGATGTGCGGCAAACGCATCGGGCATTGGGCGTGCTGAGCGATCGGCTTCGGGCTACTGTGGTGGCGCACTATGTGCTCAGGCCTCCCATCGCAGAGCAAGCAGCCATGCTCGAGTGTGCGCAGGCGACCGTGCATGCGCGTGTCGAGCGTGTGCATACGCAGCTGCGAGCGGTACTGCATGATGCGCGTGATAGCAGTTTTTGAATCGTAGTTATTGCAACAACGACAAAGTGGGGTAGAGTTCGACACCCTCGGCGCTTTGTCACTGCGCCTGCCACCACCAAAGCCCGGACGGCTCACGCTGATCCGGGCTTTGTTTTGCCTACCTCATGCCAATGCTGCCACCCCGGCCATGCACCCAGCCGGGATGCAGTGTGCTCGTGCAAGACGGCACCGGCCGCTGCGTTGAGCACAAGGTAGTAGAGGGCTCCTTCGCTGACGCTCGCCGCGGATCACGCCATGAGCGTGGCTACGGCAGTGTCTGGACACGCAAGCGTAACCAGATCATGGCGCGCGATGCGGGCCTGTGCCAGGAGTGTGCTGTGTTTGGCCTGGTCACGTCTGCCCACGCAGTCGACCACATCGTTCCAAAGTCACGTGGTGGCACCGATGACGAGGCCAACCTGCAGGCCATCTGCACCCGCTGCCACACTGCCAAGACCGCGCGCGAGTCACAAGCTGCACGAGCCAGCGTGCCACGCCATGGCGCATCGCACCCCGGTAGGGGGCCAGATAAGTCAAACCCAACCACCCCCGGGACAGATCGGAAGAG
>OFQV01000039.1_pt1 | contig 40696 bp, 63 predicted proteins | sample 1542971 | NCBI WGS metagenome assembly OFQV01 (sample SAMN07774229, study PRJEB24372) | wastewater metagenome | isolation source: WWTP Cannobio (Effluent) | place: Italy: Cannobio | collected 2016-01
ACAAGGTGACCGACCAGGGACTTGAACCCCGAACCCAGTGATTAAGAGTCACCAGTCCTGGTGCGTTCCTCCCCTGTAGGTTGCCGCCACACCGCACCGCACGCCATGTGATCCGAAATTACTTGGTGTGGCCCTGTATCCTCGAGAGCGTCTCCCCATATTCCCGCAACAGTCCCCGAGTCTGCCAGCTCGCGTACACACTCTGCGTTACTGAGGTGCTCGAGTGGCCCATCATGGCGGAGACGGCGGACAGGTTCGCCCCCTCGTTGAGAAAGATCATAGCGAAGCCGTGGCGCCATGCGTGCGGGTGCAGGTAAGGCACCTGGGCGCGCTTGCACAGGCGTCTGAGTATCTGCCGCAACCCGTCGCGGGTGAGCGGGCCGCGCACACCGCCGGTGCCGTCGCTGCTCAGCAGCAGCTCCGGGCCGCTCCAGGCGGGGCGGCTGTAGAGGTAGTCAAGCAGCAGCGCGCCGACGGTGGGCGCGGTGGGCACAACGCGCGCCTTCTGGCCTTTGCCATGCCGCACGAGTATTGTGCCGGCCCGCGTATCCACGTCAGTGACGTACAGGCCCGTCATCTCCGCAGCACGCAGGCCGCTCCAAAAAAGCAATGTCAATATGAGCCTGTCTCTGGCATCCGTCCATTCGTTGCCGGTGATGCTCTCCAACAGGCGCGTGCATTCAGCAAGCGTGACGTGTTGCGCCTGCTCTTTGGGCACGCTCGGTTTGTCCAACTCGGGGATGGGGTTTCTGTCAATGAGCTTGCGCCGGCTGCACCAGTTGAGCCACGCCGACAACGCGCGGTAGCTGGCTGCGACGGTGGATGGCCTAAGCCCGCGCTTGCGCTGGCTGGCCAGGTAGCCATCAATCAGCGCGGGCAGCTCGTCGCTGGCCACTTCAGGCGCTTCGATCCACAGCAGGAACGCGCTGATCTGCGCATCGTACCAACTCACTGTGGTTGCAGCGCGGTTGGCCGCTTCCTTCGCCGTCAGAAAACGGCGCAACAGGCTATGCAATTGTTCCGGTGTCACGTTACGTGCCTTTCGCTTGGGGTTTGCAGTGTCCCCAAGCGTAGCACGGTTGTTCTGTGGCATGTGTTGGAAGTTAATGGTTGCATGAGGGGAACTAAGTCCAGTGTATCCCAACTATCCCAGACGCGTATCAAATTGCCATGACTTCCTACAAAGAGATCGAGCGAGTGGAGAATCAGGCGGCGCGTGCGATTGAGCGCACGCAAGTGCTTCAGGCAATGGAAGACCTTGTGCGCTCGTGGTACGTCAAGGACAAGTTGGGCACTGAAACGTATGAGCAACTGCTGAATGACATATACGCCACCCGTTTGGAAGTGGCGCGTTATCGGGATGAACTGGCGCGTATGCGCCGGGGAGAAGGGTAGTTATGCCACCAGTTGAGAAACCAAACTACACCCAAATACCGAACGCCATTCTCGACAACATGGCGAGCATGACCATGCCAGAGTACATAGTCATTTCGGCCATTTGCCGGCAGACGTTTGGCTGGCACAAGAAAAGTGAAAAGTTGAGCACCACACAGTTGCAGGCGCTTACCGGACTCAGTAAGCACGCCGTGTTGGATGCGCTTGACGCTGCGCTGCGTGACGGTTGGATCACGCGTAAGCCTGCCGGCCAAACGTACCGCTACACCGTTAACGTACTCGAGAGAACCGGTGCAGCAGATGCACCGCTACCACCTATAGTGGTGCAAGAAACGCACCGGTACCCGAAACGCACCGGTGCAGCAGATGCACCGGTAAGTAGTGCAGCAAACGCGCCGGTACCGGTGCAGCAAACGCGCCGCTACACACCTGTGCTAAAGAAAGACAAAGAAACTAACTATAAAGAAAGTAAAGCGCGCGCGGAAAACGCAGAAATTGCGCACGCACAATTCACCCCCGCCCCCGCTGTCTCCATTTGGCAGGAAGTCTTCGATAGAACAGCCAACAAGCAACAGGCGCAGGCAATCACCGACTGTGTGACGGACTGCGGCCTATGGCGCGAAGTGCTCACCACGTGGGCGCTCAAGGGCCATTCGTCTTCCAACATTGCCGACCAGCTTGACGTGTATGCAAACGGCTGGCAGCGCAAGCCCAGCAACGGACACAAGCCGCAGCCCAGCATGGAAGTGGACGCCCGCAGTTACATCACCCTACCTATCCTGAAGGAGCACGCATCATGATCAAGGCCGCCGTCGATTTCCGCCCACCCGCAGATAGAGAATTCCTGACAGGCTGCCCCAAGTGCCACTTCGGGCGCATCCAGCACATCTCCAACGCCGAAGCGCAGAAACGCTACCCGCAGGCGTACACGCTGCCCGATCTGCTGCTCTTCATGTTCCGCGACGGGCTGTTTTCGCTTTGCGACTGTGACGCCGGCCAGGTGGAAGCGCGCGTGCTCGAGAAGGCCGCCGCCGAACTGGAAGCCAACGAAACAGCCATGCGCCAGGCCGTTGGCATCGCATCCGAACGCCGCCTGCAACGCCTTTTCGACGATGCCCACGTGCCCAACCGCTTTGCATCGCTCACCCTTGCCGGCTACAAGGCAATTGCGCATAGCGACGCGGGCAAGTCCACTGCAATTCAGGTGGTGGAGATGTACATGAAGCAGGGGCATATCGACACCAACCGCGGCCCACGCTACGGGCTGATGCTCTATGGCAAGTCGGACATGGGCAAGACGGGCCTGCTCTCACCGCTCTTTACGCACTACATCCATCAGGGACGCCCCGGCCTGTGGGTGCAGTACAACGACCTGCTGGCTGCGCTAAAAGAGTTTGGCAGTGGCCAGGTAGAAGAGCGCATCAAGGCGTGCAAATTCACCGAGAACCTTTTTATCGATGATTTTGGCGACCCGGCGGCTGAGAAGGCGGCCACCGACTACACGCGCGACGTGGTGTTTCGCATCATTGACTACCGCAACAACTACAACGCGCCCACCTTCATTACGTCCAACCTTGACCCCAGCCGCATGACCGGGCAATTTCACGAGCGCATCGTCAAACGCCTGGCTGAGCTTTGCGTGATGGTGGAGATGAGCGGGCAGCCGATGCATGAGTTGATGGATACGCAGCGCGTCGAATCTAAGTGGGACAAGTACCCGCCCGTCTAGCCCTGTAACGGTTGCACATGGCCCTTGCAATGTCCAAATTGTCCTACCTAAAAAGGGGTAGCACGATGCTCGAACTCATCTACCACAACGCACAGTACATGAGCACACGGAACAGTTTCGCCTACAAAGACGCGCTGAAGAGCATCGCACCGTGGCCGGATGTACTCTTCGACGGCGAGCTGCGCGTCTGGCTGGTTGACTGGCGCTGCTTCGACAAGCTGGCCGAAACGCTGGGCAACGAACTGTGCGCAACGCCTGACTTCTGGCTGGCGTGTCCGCTGCCGGCTGAGCCGCAGCCGGTGCGGGTGCGCAGGCGCAGCAAGGCGCAGGTGATGGCGCAGAAGAGGCAGGACGCCCAGGCCGCCGGGCGCTTTGGCGCGGCAATCGTGGCAGCAATGCACAAGGAGGCATGAGCATGAATGCACATTGGCGATACCTAAAGTACGTCCTGCGTCACAAGTGGTTCGTCTACCAAGCGGGGCGAAAAACGGGAGTAAGCCGCTGGCAGTTGCTATGCCACGACCTAAGCAAGTTCCGTCCCGACGAATGGCAACCCTACGCCTTTTATTTTTATGGGGAGCCATTCCCAGACGCCAAATGGTATGGCGACTTTTGCAACTGGGAACCGTGGGAACATACCGAATCCGGCAGCAAGCACGCGTTTAACGTTGCATGGCTAAAACACCTGCACCGCAACCCACACCACTGGCAGCACTGGGTATTGCGCAACGATGACGGCACAACGCACGCATTGCGAATGCCATTGCGTTATTGCCGCGAAATGGTAGCCGATTGGATAGGTGCAGGGCGCGCCATTCACGGCAAGAACGAAGTGAGGGAGTGGTACGCAAAGAACGCCAACAAAATGATTCTGCACCCAGACACACGCGCACGTGTGGAAATGCTGATAAAGGAGGCGTGAGCAATGGCGGTAGCACAGAACGAACAGCACGACTGGCAGCCACTGGACTGCACACCGCCAAATCCACGCTTCTCCCGCTGCACCCGCTGCGGCGTAACACGTGGGAGCGAGATGGGTCGGGAGGGGATCTACTGGTATCGCATCCCGGGCGTTAACTGTGGCCCCGCCCATCGGTTTGACGGAATCAACGATGAGCCAGCCTGTATTCACGCGGAGGCGACGCATGAGCGGACTTAGCCTGATGGTTGCGGGCTTTGTGTGGTGCAGTCGGGCATCAGCGAAGGCAGTCAACTACTAGGAGGCGGGAAATTGAGAAGAATGCGAAGCTGGTTAGCACGACTTGGCGAATGGTTGTTTTGCGGACGTGACGGCAGCGCACCAAACGACTGGGCGCGCTCGCCTCATTTTAAGAGTCGGCAACGGAGCATGTCAGCGGGCCACGAGTGGAATGCCATTTGGTTTACCAATGATGCCCACGATGTTGACATCTATTGCAAATATACAGATAGCCCAGATTGGGTGCGCCTGCTCATGCTGTCGTCTGAGGATTTTAGAAAGCTCGCCATTTGGTATCTATGGCGGTGGGCGTGGGCTGAGTGGTTTGGCCTGCGCCGCAAGGCATTTTACTGGAGAAACCGCCGGATCGTAACTCCTTATCTGAAAAGGATGCGTGAGCATGGAGACGCTTAGCATCATGGCGCTGGGCTTTGTGGCGGGCGTGATTGTGGCGTGGCTGGGCGTGGCGCTGTGGGCCGCGCTCAAGCTGGCGGGGAGGCGGGGATGAGCATATGTCCGGCGTGCAATGGCACAGGGCCGCTGGGCGCTGTGCTTGGCGTTGTCTGCCCGCGCTGTGGCGGCTCGGGCGTGGTGAGCGATACAGCGGCGCAAAACCAAGCGAAGGGCGGGGAGACGATGAGTGACAGCAAGTTAAGAGTGACTGTTGACGTGGCAAATGTGCCAGCCGTGGTGCAAATACTCAAGGAGGCGCAAGAGACAATCGAAGCCCTGCGCGCCGAGCTTGCCGCGGCGCAGGCCGAGGCCGCACGCTACAAGGCGCTGTGGGACAGCGTGCCGTGGAATCTATTGAGCAAAATCGCAGACCTTGCAGAAGAAGGCGTTTCCTTCCTGCCCGGAGACACCGACGAAGCGGACCGCATGATCGACAGATTCAACGACTGGTTTAACGCCAACGCACCGAAGGGGGGCACAGAATGATCGAACGAATCACAGTTGAACTCACGTCAGACGAACTGTGGGCGCTTGACACCGTAGCCGTCTACGCGCTGGAAAGGCGCACGATGCCAGCGCACATCGAAATGGACGTGCGCCCCAAGCTGGGCAGCGCAATCAAGGCGCTGCGCGACGCAGAAGGACGCAGGCTCACAGACGACGCGCTAATCCACGATTTGAACATAAAGGGGGCAACCGAGGCAGACACGGACGCCCTGCGCGCCCAGTGGGAGAGCGTGCCGTGGGAGGCGCTTGGCGTAATTGATGACATGCTGCGCACGGCTCGCTTTGGCCCTGAATTTTCGGCAATCTTCGCGGCATGGGGCAGGTTGGCTGCGTTCCTGCATGCAAACGCACCCCAGCGCAAGGAGCCGACTCATGCCAATTCTTGAATCAGCCCGCCGCATCCCAAGCGGCGAACTCGTGCACTATTTTCTCTGTCCAGGCTGTAAGACGAATCACCTGTTCGACAGCCGCTGGACATTCAACGGCGATTTGGAGCATCCCACGTTCAGCCCGTCGCACGTCAATCTTATCGACGTTGACCGCCGCTGCCACATCATCATCACCGACGGCGTTGTGCAGTATCTGTCGGACTGCACGCACGAGCTTGCAGGGCAGAGCATCCCACTGGCCGACCTGGACGCGCTCAACCCGCCCGAGGAGCCGCAGCCATGACGCGCATCAGCGAGTCTGACCTCGCCCGCATCCTGCGCAACCAGAGCAAGCCGCAGAAGGCCGCTACGACGCTGCCATGCCCAACAGAGCACGACGAACAGTGCGCAGTGGTGGAATGGGCCAATGCGATGGCAGCACGCCGTCCTGAGCTTGCTTTTCTGCACCACAGCCCCAACGGCTATGCACGCAGCAAGAGCGTGGGCGCGCAAGTCAAGCGCGCCGGCACACGCGCTGGTTTCCCAGATTTGGTACTCCTGTGCGCCCGCGGCGGCTGGCATGGGTTGGCTATCGAGCTAAAAACGGAGAAGGGCCACACGTCGCCCATGCAGGATATGTGGCTTGAGAATCTGCGCAACGAGGGCTACCGGGTGCATGTCTGCTATGGCGCGGCGCAGGCGATTGACGCAATTGAACGCTATCTGGAGATGCCATGATGCAGCAAGCCCCCGAGATAGACGAAAAGAAAAGCGAGTACGGCGCGCAGACGCGCACGGCCATCGTCATGCGCCTGCTGTATGAGCGCCCGCGCACGGCTAAAGAATTATCCGAGGCGACAGAACTCACGATAAGGAGCATCTACTACGTGCTAGACAACATCTCGCTCGGGGAAGTGCCGATCACGAATGATGACAATGGCATCTGGTACATGCTCACGTCTGAGGAACAAAAGGAACTGTATCACCTGGTCGATATGCTCGAGTCTGAACTGTCTACCGCGCACGCGGGGCAAGCATTCACGCACGGCTTCAAGGTCAAGGACATTGCCCGCCTTGTGGCTATCACGAAGCGCTTTGCGTGTGCGCCGGAACCTGAGTGAAAGGCACTTGCGCACCCGTTCACTATCCTGTGTATGGGCGGGGCGTGCGTACCTCCCAGGCGGCGCTCGTGCGTCGGCATTCCCCGCCCCGTCAAGGGGCAGGTATGAATTTTAGTGCGCTCGAATTGGTCTATGCCGATTTCTACCGCACGGCGGGCGACATTCAGCGCATGGCGGAAATGGCGGGCCTTGACCCGACAAAGCTTGCCGTGCAGGGCACCAGCCCGGCGGTGAGTTGGCACAACGTGCTGATACTGGCAGAGCAGGAAAGCCGCATGAGCGATCTGTATGCGCTTGTGCGCAAGGAACACCCACGCAATACGGAACTACCCGCGGCATGGGCAGCATATCAGGAGAGTGCCGCGCCGCCCGCCCAACCAGTCAAGAGAAAGCCCCCCCGTGGGCAGGCAGGTGAACATTTGAGTGATTACCGTATGGACAATCGGATTGATTCGCTACAGAAAGAAGTGGCCGATCTGCGCGCGCAGTTGGCCGAACTCAAGAGCACACTGAACTTCATGATCACGCAAAACAACGCGCTGAATGATCAAAACAAAACGATTCTTGCAGTGCTCGAGCAACAGAACCGAACCGAACGCAAGAATCACGAGGAAGTGGAACTCCCCCATGCAATCCAGTGGTACGTGGCAGGCTTCTTGCTGATTGTGCTTGTGGTCTTTGCCATCGTCTATTTCGGGGGACACGTTTGATGTCACTCCTGGGGAGTTTGGCGACGTGGTACTTCTGGTCATACTACGCGGCCGGCCTGCTGTTCATGGCGTGCGTTCTGGCGCTGCACTTGTACATGGTGCGCATGAATACGCGCGCGCCGTGGCTGCTGGTTGTCGGTGCGGTGTTGGGGGCCATGGGCGGCATTATCGGCGGGATGCAGGCGGGTCCGTATCCGCCTATGGACGCGGCGCACGGGGTTGCAACGGTGCGCCTGTTCTGGGTGAGCGGGATAACGCTGGGCGTGATTGCTGCTGGATTGTACCTGTGGGCAATGAAGGAGAAACAGGAATGAAGACGATTCCCGGCGTTGTGTGGAGTGCATTGCTGGTGGCGCTGCCGTTGCTGGCTGTGTGGCTGGGCGATTCGTTTCCCGGCGCCGTTTGGGTTGCACCTGTGGCCGGGCTGCTGCTGATTGTTGTCAAGGTGATTGAGGTGATTCGCTCTGCACCACCGACTACGCTCGAGGTGATGATGGAAGCGCGCGAGCCCACGCCTGAGCCGAGCAAGGTTAGCCGAATTCTGTGGGGGTAATAATGAGCCTGCCAATCCTGAAACACCCGTTGGCTAATCCACGCTATACGCAGCAGTTCGCAGAGAATGTCGGCACCTATGGAGGGCGCGGACACATGGGCGTCGACTATGGCTGTCCCACAGGCACGCCCATCATGGCCGTGGCCGATGGCGTGGTCGACTCTTCGGCCCTCGACCGCACAGGCTATGGCGAGTGCGTGATTCTATGGCACGAAGAGCTGGGCATGTACTCGCTCTACGGCCACTTCAGCCAGCGCAAGGTGCAGACTGGCGATGTCGTGAAACAGAAGCAGGTGATTGGTCTATCCGGCAACACGGGCAACAGCACGGGGCCGCATCTGCACTACGAATTGCGCGCCGCGACTGCACGCGGCGCGTACGAGTCTGTTGTCGGCTTCTCGAAGGGGCAGGTTGACCCGGTTGCCTTTACATTCGGCATGATACACAACCCCTGCGGAGTGTCTGAGCCGCCGCCGCCCAACGGAACGATCTTCGTCAAGGTGGAAGCGTCTAACATGCGCTCGGGGCCAGGCACAAACAACCCTGTCATCGGTGTGATCGCAGCGGGCAGCGAAGGCAAGGCGATAGGACGCAACGCAGAGTCCACCTGGGTACAGGTGGAGATTGATGGCGCGCAGGGCTGGATGGCCGTGTATCTGCTGGATATTACGGGCGGCGTGGCTGCGCTTCCGGTTGCGGGCGTACCGATTGACCCACCGCCGGTTGACCCACCGCCCGTAGACCCACCAGCATTTGAGGGCGTGCCGGCAACGGTGTTGACAAACGCGAACGTGCGCTCGGGGCCGGGGGTAACATTTGCGGTGCGCGCTGTTGCGCTAAAGGGCACGGCAGGCAAGGCAATGGGCCGCAACACAGAAGCAACGTGGATTGCTGTCACGCTGCCGACTGTGGAGGGCTGGATTGCTGAATACCTGCTTGACGTGGAAGGTGACCACGGCATTCTGCCGGTCGTCAAAGAAGAGGTTGGCGACGATAGTTTTGAGCGGTCGATGGCCTTCGTGCTGCGCTGGGAAGGGGGCTGGGCAGACAATCCGGCAGACCCGGGCGGCGCGACCATGAAGGGCATTACCATTGGCACATACACGCGCTGGCGCAAGGCGCACGGCCAGTCCGTGCCCACGAAGGCGGAACTGCGCGCCATCAGTGACGCAGAGGTGAATCAGATTTACAAGGAATGGTACTGGAACGAATGCGGCGCGGACAAGATGGAATGGCCGATGTGCCTGGCGCAGTTTGACCTTGCCGTGAATGGTGGGCCGGGGCGCGCTGCACAGGCGCTGGCGGCAGTTGGGCCAAACTTTGATGCGTATATGGCATGGCGCATTGCATGGTACAAGACGCTAAACGGCTTCCCGACATTTGGCAAGGCATGGCTCAACCGGTGCGCCGACCTCATCAAGGTTGCTAAGGGATAAACCGTGGGTTACGACTGGAAGCAGGCCGCAGAGAGTCTAGAGCACAGGCAAATTGCGCTTCAGATGCGCGCAGAGGGCGCGTCGTTGAAGAAAATTGGTGCGGCGTTGGGCGTTTCGCATCAAGCCGTTAGCCAGATGCTGCAACGTGCGATCCGGCGCGTCGAAGGCGAGGCCGTCAACGAATACCGCATGCTCTGGAATGCGCGCCTTGAGTCGGATTACCAGAAGCTTGACAAGGCGGCGAATCAGGGGGATGTGCAGGCGATTGCCGTGCGCATTCGCATCACGGAGCGCGCTGCCAAGCTCCTGGGGCTTGACGCGCCCACGCAGATAGAGCACTCAGGCCATATCGACGTGACCGAACTCGGGGATGATGAACTACGCGCCATCGTTGAGACAAGCCGCGGCCGCTGAACTGGAGTTGCGGCGCCGCCGCGCACCCGCCCCTGTTTACTGGCCGGGTGCGCGGCCCAACCAGATACCACCAGCCGGCGCATGGCGCATCTGGCTGATTCTCGCGGGGCGCGGCTTCGGCAAGACGCGCACCATCATCGAATGGGCGCATCACCAGGCAATGTTGCACCCGGGCAGCCGCGGGAGCATTGTCGGAGCGACGGTAGACGATGCGAGAGACATTCTCGTAGACGGGGAAAGCGGATTCCTGAACGCCATTCCAGAAGCGAACAGGCCCACACACGAGGCATCCAAGCGCCGCCTCACATGGCCGAATGGCAGTGTGGCGACGCTCTTCAGCGCAGACAAGCCGGAACGCTTGCGCGGCAAGCAATGCCATTGGGCCATCTCCGACGAACTGGCAGCGTGGCGCTACCCAGAGGCGTGGGATCAACTGCTGTTGGGGCTGCGCCTGGGGCAAGACCCACGCGTAGCCATTGCGACCACGCCGCGCCCAACCAAGCTGATTCGTTCGCTCATCAATGACCCAACCTGCCACGTAACGCGCGGCACAACATACGACAACAGAGACAACCTGGCGCCCGCGTTTTTTGAGCAGGTGATTCGACGTTACGAAGGCTCACGGTTGGGCCGGCAGGAACTGAATGCGGAGATTCTGGACGATATCGAGGGGGCGCTTTGGACATACGCCATGATGGACAAAGCGCGTGTAGGCGACGCGCCGGAACTGGTGCGCATTGTGGTAGGCGTTGACCCCAAGACCTCAGGCGACGCGGACAGTGAAACGGGCATCATCGTTGCGGGCATGGGCACAGACGGACAATTCTACATTCTCGAGGATTGCTCTATCAACGATTCACCAGAGGCATGGGCGCGGCGCGTTGTGAGCGCCTACGCACGGCACAACGCAGATCGCATCATCGCAGAGGCCAATCAGGGCGGGGACATGGTGACCAGCGTGCTGCGCACCGTTGACCGCAATATCAGCATCACGCCCGTGTGGGCGAGCCGCGGCAAGCAAACGCGCGCAGAGCCGATAGCAGCCCTGTATGAACAGGGGCGCGTGCATCACGTGGGCGCGTTCTCGCAACTGGAAGACCAGATGTGTACGTGGGTGCCGGGCGCGCCTTCACCAGACCGCATGGATGCGCTTGTGTGGGCAGTGACCGCGCTCATGGGCAACACGGCCGCGGAAGTCATTGAAAACCCGTTCTATATGTAGCAGGGGGCCGCTATGGCAATGTTCGGATATGGCAAGACAGACCAGACGGACGGCGGCCTTAGCCCTCTATCGCCTGAGCACCGCGCGCGCCAGAAGCAATACAAGCGCCTCTGGGACTACTACCGGGGCCATCATCGCAAGAATCTGGTAGTCAAGCCAGGGCAAGCCGACGATAACGTAACCCTTAATTACAGCCGCCGTGTTGTAGACAAAGGTCTTTCCTTCCTGTTTGGGCAACCCGTCGAATTTGAACTGGATGCACAGGACGAACGCAGCGAACAGGAGATGTACCTGGACGGCTGTTGGGGCACGTCCGAACAGAAGCGCCGCACGCTCCTGGATTGGGGATTGAACGGGGCGATCACAGGCACGGGATTCCTGCGCTTGTACGAAGCGGAGCCGGGCAAATACCCGCGCATCGCAGCCATAGACCCGGCCACAATGGAGATCATCACGGGCAGCGACGATATCGACGACGTGCGCGCCTACATCATGGCATGGCGTGCCGGCGAAATCTGGAAACGACACCGGATTGACTTGCAGGCAAATGGCACGTGGGTGATCACCGAAGAGGAAAGCACAAAAGCAAACGTCTGGACGCTGGTCAACGAAACACTGTGGCCCTATCAGGGCGCACCCGTCCATTACGCACAGAATCTGCCCAACCCCAACGAAGTGTACGGGATCAGCGACCTTGAAGAGGCGGATATCAACGATGCGATCAACTGGACGGCTTCCAACATCAATCGCATCCTGCGCTTTCACGCCCACCCCAAGACGATAGGCACAGGCTTCGACGCCGCCAAGCTACAGAACACGGCCGTAGACCAGTTCTGGACGGTGAGCGAATCCGATGCCAAAGTCTACAACCTCGAGATGCAGTCGGACCTTGCCAGCGCGTATGCCATGTTGCAGGCGCTGAAAGAGACATACAGCAAAGTCACGGGCGTGCCCGACCTGGACCCCGACAAAGTCAACGTGGGCGCGCTGAGTGGCTTCGCGCTGCGCATCCTGTATGGCGACCTGCTTGACAAGACAATGACCAAGCGCGTCACCTACGGCGCGGCGCTCTCCGATGTCAACGCAACACTTCTGGAGATGGGCGGGCAAACGGTAGATACGCCCGTCAACACGGTATGGAAAGACCCGCTCCCCGACAGCGTGCAGGAAAGCATCACGGCGCTGGCGCAGGACAGGGCGAACGGGCTAAGCCTCGAGACATATCTCGAACGGCGCGGCTACGACGCAGAGCGGGAGTTGCAGCGCATCGCAGATGAGAAGGGGCGGGCTTCGACGCTTGGTGAGGAATTGCTCAAGAGTTTTGAGAGTGCGCCGCTCTAATGCCCAACCCTGTCCTTGACCTTGCCGCAACCTTTAGAGCGCAGGCATTGCAGCGCGAACGCGCAGCAGCGACTGCGCTTGTGCGCGCCTATGGGCAGGTGTACCGCAACCTTGACCCGCAGATTCGGGCGCTGGAAGAGGCGCTGCGCGGGATGGATCATCCGCGCCCTGTGGACATACAGAAACTGGCATCCTTGCGCGTGCTCGAGGCGCAGACGATAGAACAAATCAACCGCTACGCCGCCTATGCCGACACGACCATTGCAGGCGAGGTGCGCGCCAATATTGCGGTGGGCCTGCGCGACAGCGAAGCGCTGGTGCAGGCGCACTTTGACCCGGCCTGGCTACAGGAGAACGGGCTGCGCCTCAATACGGACGTACAGGGCGCACTGCGCGCCTCGTGGGTGCGTGTACCTACTGAGTCCGTCGAAACCATGGTGGGCATGACGCAAGCGGACAGCCCCTTGCGGCAGGCGCTGGTGCATAACCTTGGGAATACCGTCGCGCAGCAGATGGTTGATGCGCTTGTGGCGGGCATAGCGACGGGCAAGAACCCACGTGTGATAGCGCGCGCGGCCATGGGCGCGGGCCTGAACTACAGCCTGACCACAGCGCGCACGGCGCAACTGTGGGCGTACAGGGAAGCCAGCCGCGCCAACTACATGGCAAATAGTGACATCGTGAGCGGGTGGAGGTGGAGTGCATCACTTAGCGCGCGCACCTGCGCGAGTTGCCTTGCCATGCATGGCACGGTGCATCCCGTCAATGAGCCGCTGAATGACCATCACAACGGAAGATGCCTCACACCTGGGCAAACTGTAGCGACGAGCCGCGGATATGTGGCAATTGAAGCAGTCAAAGTGGGCGATAGGGTGCTTACTCATAGGGGACGTTGGCGCGCAGTGACCGCCATAAGCGAGCGACCCCACAGCGGTATCGTGTACCGCTTTACGCAGGACGCGCTTGCTTTGACGGTCACGCCAGAACACCCGATGTTGACTCAGCGCGGTTGGGTAGCGGCCAAAGACTGCAATGCCTTTGATACTTTGGCGACATTGAATGCCACAGATGTGCGAGTATCAAGGCGCAACACAGTCCAACCTGAAGCGCACAAGGAAGCATCCCTAATCGCGTCGCGTTTGATGCGTGATTTGGTCATATGCCAGCGGGGATCAAGTTCAACAGCAAGCATTGAATCCGGAAACGCAGCATCGATATTGTACGACCCGACTGCCAGTTGTGGAACAGGAGAAAAGCCCGCCGATTGCAACGCGCCCAAGAAAGCCAGTTCTCCAGATGTGCAGAATGTTTCCCAGCGCGCTTGTCGGGTTATCGCTTGTGATAGCGCACGACGACGCTGTGCATCTGGCGCTTGCATCCGCAACATGGCATCAGGGGAACGTTCCATCTGGCGCAACGCTGCTTCGCTCTGTGATATGGGTGCAATGCCTGCCTCTTGCATCCATCGCATGATAGTGCGTGTGTTGACCCCGGACTCTGCGCAGAGTTCACGATATGTTGCACGCTCTGTGACGTATCGACGCCGCAACCAGTCGGCAATAGGTTCGCCTAACCGAACGGCCATATCAGCATCATATCGACCCCTTTTGAGTGGCCCAACCTCTGCCATAGTCAAGTGCAACCCAAGTGCCTTAGACCTGTGCAGTACAGCCTTATGCGTGCGACCCGTGAGCAACTTGGCAATGTCTATCGGCAACAGTGAACCAAACGACTCGACTATCAACCGATCTTCTTCTGGCGTCCAAGATATTCCGGCCATGTCCCCTCCTTATGGGTATGGGAACATTATACATCATCCGATAACAATAGCACAAGTGGACTATGCCGGAATGGTCTACAACCTGCAAGTTGAAGGGGATGAAAGTTACGTAGCGAATGGCATTGTGGTTCACAACTGTTCTCAAATTCCGATTGTGCCGATCGCCGCCCGTCTGGGCATCCCCGAGCCGGACATGGGCAACGCCGAGCAATGGCTCAGGGCGCAACCTGAAAGCGTGCAACGGGAAATGCTCGGCAAGGGCGTGTACGAGGGCTACAAGGCCGGCAAGTGGAAGCTAAGCGACTTGACTACCACATATGAGGATAGCGTGTACGGCACGATGCGCAGGCCGCCTACGCTGGAAATGCTCGAGGCCATTCATGCTTAACCCGCTGCGCCGCTACTACCTTGACCCGCAGCCCGTAGCGCGGGCTCTGGCCGCCGACCTGCTGCACGACTATGAGCCGGGCACGCTGGCGCACAGTGAGACCGTGCAGCTGCTGCGCACGCGCTACATGCGCCTCGTGGCTGAGTACGGGCTGCCCGCCCGTGCATGTAACGACGTGGCAGATCGTGCATGGGCGCTCATGGCGCAAGCGGGTGCAGTGGACACGACGCCCGCAGGCAAAGAGTTCGCATTTTTCGAGTAGTGCAAAACGTTTGCATATGTGGGGGCTACTATGGGGCTAGGTTTGGTGATGGGGCGCACGCTGCCGCCGATCATCTGCACATTGGCGGAAGCGAAGCGCATTCTACAGCCCGTGACACTGGGCTACGCATGGGGCGACGGCACAATCAGCGACCTGTGGAGCCGCTGTGCTCCCACGCCTGACAGCATTGTGGGCACGCAAACGGAGAAGCGCATCATATCACCGACGCATTTGGGCGAATGGCTCGAGGATGTATTGACACGGCAGGGCAGGCCCCTATCGGATTCGGCACAAATCTACATGGAATTTCAGAAACGGGGATAGCACATGTATTTCGATTTGTTCGCTCGCCGTTGGGTGCAGGCACCTGACGGCGTACCCAGCGGCGGCCAGGAGCCTCCCAGCGAAAACACACCTGCACCGAAGCCCCCCACGGACACACCGGGTGCCCCTGTAGAATCTCCTTCCGACAAGGAGATTTCCAAGTTGAATGCGGAGGCCGCCAAGTGGCGCACGCAGTTCCGCGAGGCGGAGGCTGCGCTCAAGGCCATGCAGGCTGAAGCAGGCGACAACAAGGCGCTTTCCGACCAGCTCGCCAAACTGCAAGCGGACCTCGCGGCCAAGGCGACAGAAGCGGAACAGGCGCAAAAGCTCGCTTATGTCATGCGTGTGGCAGCGAAGGCCGGGGTAGACCCCGACATTGCAGCCATGCTTGACATGAGCAAGATTGACCCCGACGAAAAGAAAGCGCAAGAGCAGCTTTCCAAACTCGCGGGCGCAGCACGCGGGGCGCAAGTCAAGCCCGGCGCTATCAACAGTAATGGCGACACAGACGCTGAGTTGCGCCAAATGTTCTTTGGCAAGGGGCGCAGCACGAACATCTTCGGAGGCTAGATCATGGCCGTAACCTACACCACAGACCTGAACAGTCTGTTCAACACGATTTACGACAGGGCAATGTTTGTAGCGCGTGAGCTGAATCTCATGGCGCCGCTGGTTGACTCGCGCAGCGCATCGGGCTGGATGAATCGTGTTGTGCCGACCCGCCCTGCCATCACCGCGGTGGCCGTGAACGAGAACGCCGACTTCGCAAGCCCCACCACGTTTGGGCGCACCACGGCGGCCACACTTACCCCTGCGGAAATCATCGCGCAGGTGGTGCTCACTGACCGCGACATGGAGACTGACCCCGACAGTGCGGTGCAGGACGCATCCAGGGAACTGGGCGCGGCGATTGCAACCAAGATTGACGTTGACCTTTGCACGCTCTTTGCGTCATTCAGCGCCAACAGCTTTGGCACCGCCGGCAGCGCCGCGACGCTGGCCCTGTACGGGGCTGCGATCTCCAAGCTGCGCGCCGCCAACGCGCTGCAATACGGCAACGTCAACGCCGTGTTGCACCCCTATCACTGGCATGACCTGTGGACTGAGTTGGGCAAGCCGACCACCAACGTAGTTGCGTCCGAGATGGCGAATCAGGCGCTGCGCGATTACTTCGTTGGCAACATCATCGGCGCAACCTTCTACACATCGAGCAACATGGGCACAGTGGCCAGCGATGACGCCTACAGCGGCATCTTCGTGCGCCCGGCGCTCATGCTTGACACACGGCGCGCCGCACGCCCCGAGACACAGCGTGACGCCAGCGCCCGCGCCTACGAGCTGAACATCACCGCCGGCTACGCAGTGGGCATCGTGCGCGACACCTTCGGCGCGAAGATCATTGCCGACGCCACGGCACCGGCATAAGGGGGAACCATGAGTATTGCCGGGTATAACAGCAGGTTTACCACGGTCAACAGTTCAGTGTCTGCCGACATGCCGATTCCCGTGTTCGTTGCGCCGACAGGCGGTGCGAAGCTGATTAGCGCCTACGCATTCAGCAGCACCACGATTGCGGCAGGCTCAGCGAATCACTTCAACCTGTCGCTCATCAACGGCGGCACGGTAGGCACGGCAACCACGGCGATTAGCGGCCTTCTGGGTGGCACTGCCGCAAGTGGCACGGCCCCCGGATGGACGGCACAAAAGAAGGAGACGTTCGCAATCACGAGCGGCTCCGAGAAGCTCGCAGCCGGGGAGGTGCTACTGGTCAAATATGACGAAACGGGGACGGTAGCGGTGGGTGACTGGACTGTAATCGCAGAGTGGACACAGGGGATTTAGCACATGGCGGCGCGAGAACTGGCCCTGCGGTTACTTGGAACGTGCGGCGACGAGGCGATCAACTTCGTCTTGGCTAAGCATGTAACGGGGCCGCTGACGTTCCGGGTTAATAGCCCATGCGTTAAGAGGGGCCAGTTGTCCGCGCTTGATCATGGAGTAGATCGACCAAACCGAAAGCCCCAATATACGTGCGGCCTCGGCTGGGGTATACATCCCAGATTCTGGATGCGGCATGGGGTGATAGGACACGTTACCGAATTTCTTTCGAGATATTATCTCCTCTTTCAGGTGGCACTTCCGGCAGAGGCTAATCAGGTTATCAAGTCGATTGGCGTCGGTTGTGGACTCGTGGAGGCGGAACGGACGGATGTGGTGAACATCAAGCCGTTTTCCGAGTTGATGTTCGGTCGCACCGCAGTTTTGGCACGCATGGCCATCACGCCTTCTGGCGAGTTGGCTCTGAAACACCCAGTCGGGGCCGTAGCATGATCTATACCCGCCAGCCCAAGATGGGTTGAATTCGCCCCGGAAACGAACCGAGCGGTCGATGGCGGAACACGATGTGCTGCAACAACGCGGGTGACTTCGAGCGGATGGGTAGTAAGTGAATGCCTTTCCGCAAATTACACAGACGGCCTCCTTCTTGGCGTCGCGGAAGTTGTTGTTCTGGTTGCCTTTCCGAAGTTTTCCGCTGCACTCTACGGAACATGTTCGGCGGCGGGCGTAGTGACTCTGTTTCGTCTGGAATTCTTTCCCGCACACTTCGCATTTCTTGGAGAGTTGTGACATGGCTGCTCGTTCTGGGATGACCGCACTGATAGCAAGAGTTAGGTCTCTCGCTGCCGCCGGTACTGCTGATTATACCATAACTGGGCAGAGTGACGGAACATACTGGACGGATGACCAGATACAGGCTGCGCTTGACCGCGCGCGCGCCGATGTGTTGGACGAACAGCTTGCCGCCGTGCCTGCCGTCAACAGCGGCGGCACGGTGGAATACACAACCTACAAATCGCAATGGCGCAACCTGGAATCCACCACGGGCGGCACTGCGATCCATTACCTGCGCGATGGCACGGGCGCACGCGTGGGAACCGCTCTTTTCACAGCCGACTACGAACGAGGCAGCTACACCTTTGTTGCCTCCACGGGCGGCAGCACGTTGTATCTGACCGCACGTACGTATGACCTGTACGCGGCGGCAGCCGACATCTGGCGTCAGAAGGCCGCGCACGTGGCAGACCGTTTCGACTTCACAGCAGATGGCGCGTCCTTCAAGGCATCGCAACTGGTTGCGCAGTATACGGACATGGCAAAGCGCGCCGAGGCAAAGGCCACATTTGGCGGCGGCAATACGCAAAGCGTTTCCATGTACCGCGATGACGTGCGGGTGCGCCATGATTACTACTAACGGGCTGCGTTGGATGCGCGCCATGCAGGAGCGCGCCATGCCGGGCACTGTGGTGATTCTGCGCCACACGCTCACACCCGACGCGATGGGCGGCATGGATGAAACGTGGGCCGCCGTGGGCACGGTAACAGGGCGCATCTACCCGCGGAACAATCAGCGCAGCGAGTTTGTGACGGGTGAGCGGATTGGCGCGGAAACGCGCTGGGATGCCACGTTTCCTGTAGGCACGGACGTGACCGCAGAGGATAGGCTGCTTTACCAATCGCGCACCTGGGAGGTGGTCGGCGTCAACAATGACGAAATGTGGCAGACCGCCGTGCGCTGCGAATGTACAGCGCTGAACGAAGAGAATCGAAGCTAGCGCGCCCCGTGTGCTTTCCTGTGACACTTGGCACACAGTGACGTGAGATTGGCGGGATCATTATTCAACTTGTTGCCATCGATGTGATGCACATGAAGATGAATACCCCAACGTGTGCGACGTTCCCCGCAGTTCTGGCACGTCCACTTGTCGCGGTCTTTGATGTCCTTACAGATGCGTTTCCAGTCTGGTGTGTATTCCCATTCGGCGACGCCGCCCTTCCATGCGGGATTCTTTTCGCGGCTGACACTGCCACGCCGAATCAGGGATTCAGAGAGGGTGCGGGGAGTGATTCCCGCTTTACGTATGGCCTTCGTGATTGTGGTTGTACGCACACCAAACTGAGCAGCAATCTCGTTGATGGTGCGCAACTTTTGGACATATTCAACACGCAACCATTCGGGATCATGGCACAGCATCTTGGGGCGATAGTGTCCAGGTGCGTACTTCGACCAACGGCTCTCTTTGCTAACCCACGACACAGGAGCCCCACACCCACAAGCACACAACGGTGCGGCGCTGGTGGGCTGATTGATTGGTTTGCACGGGCGGTTCTCACGTGTTTCGGCTTGAGTGCGGGCAACCCGATGATGTTTCTTGAGCAGGTCGCGCACGTGGGCAGGTGAGCACTCGTATTGCGCTGCCACCTCACGATAACTCGGATAGTAACCGGATGGGAGGCGTGTCCAGTAATAGTCGCAAATCTCACGCTCAGTCGCTAGGTCGAACAGTTGTTTTGGCATAACTGCATTATACACAAGCAATGCAACATAGTCAACAGTCCTGGGAGATAATTACATGAGTAATCAAGTAGATACGGAAGGAGGTGCTACGCTCAGGGATCGTTTGCGAATCTTGTATTCGTCAAATGCGCCCTGGGCGTAGTATCTCGGCATCTGGTTACGGTGTTCAGGGCAAGTCCCTCATCCCGCGCCTCGCCAAACTCCCCGAAATCGGGAGTCCCGAGGCTATTGCTATTTTTGCATGGTATGGCCTGCAGGGCGGCATTCACCACGTCAACGGGCACAAGATTTACCCGCAGGGTGGCGACCCCTACGGCAACGACATTATTGAGGCGCACGCCAAAGACCATCATGCCAACGTAGTCATTACCCTGATTGACGCATGGGTGCAGAAGGAAATTGCGCGCAAGGTGCATCCTGCGTTCTGGCTGCCCTGGTTGCCCATTGATCATGACCCCGTGCCAAAGGCCGTTCTCAGTTCGCTTGAGGGTGCGTACATGCCGCTCACGTATGCCAAGTGGGGGCATGACATGCTCGAGGCTGCGGGTGTGCCCAACACGTACATCCCGCACGGCATCGAGCCAAGCATCTTCAAGGTGATTGAGGATGTGGACAGGGTGGCCGATTTCAAGCGGCGCAACTTCAACAATCCCGGCCACCTCACCGTGATGGTTGCCGCCAACAAGGGCTTCCCCGACCGCAAGGCGTTCCAGGTGCAGCTGCGCGCATGGGCCAAGTTCGCAGAGAACAAGCCCGATGCCGTGCTCTACATTCACACCGAGCCGACGCAGATGTATGGCGGCGTTGACTTTGCCGCGCTCACCACCGCGTTGGGCATCCAGAAAAAGACGATGTTCCCCGACCGCTACAAAAACGCGATGGGCATCCCCGCTGAATATCTGGCGCTTGTGTACAACAGCGCCGACGCGTTTCTCGGCGCAAGCATGGCCGAAGGGTTTGGCATCCCGATTATTGAGGCGCAGGCGTGCGGCGCGCCGGTGGTGGTGACGGATTTCAGCGCGATGCCGGAACTGGTGCGCTGGGGCTACAAGGTTGCGCCGGCTGACATGGTTTGGACGCCGATGAACGCGTGGCAGGCGTGGCCCTCCGCGCCCGGCATTGCGAACAGCCTGGAGCAATTGTACGAAGAGTGGCACGCCAACGGCGATATGTGGCCGATGGAACAGCGGCGCACGGTGGCCGCATCCATCCATGCAGAGTATGACTGGGACACTATCGTACGCGAGCAGTGGGCTCCGCTCATGACCAAGCTTGCGCACGACTGGGCGATTCAGACGGGCGCACCACAGGAGGCGGCACTTGAGTTCGCCTAGCGTGGCCGTGCTCATCATCGGCATAGACGGGTGGGAACGGTATACGGTACCCCTCATTCGACAGGTGCAGGCATTCGAGCCGGATGCCGCCCTTGTCGTTATCGATAATGCCAGTGCAGAGCAATACCCGTTTGCGCCGTGGATTCACCACACGCCTCGCCTCTGCTACGCGGCCGCTATCAATCATGCCAAACGCATTGCAGGCCCAACCGATTGGACAATCGTCCTGAGCAATGACGTGCGCTGCAAGGGGCCGTTTATCGACCACCTGCAATGGTACGAGGGCACAGTCATCGGGCCCAAGCTCATGCAGAATCAGGGTTGGGAGTATATCGAGGGCTGGTGCGTGGCTGCGCCGCAGGCCGTGTGGGATGCTACAGGCGGCTGGGACGAACGTTTTCTTGTGTCATCGTGGGAGGATGTCGATTTCAGCGTAAGCGCCGTAGAGTACGGCTTTCGCCTTGAGCGTGCGCCTCTGCCATTTGACCACCTCGACCAGAGGCAGCGTTTCAACCTCCCCGAGTATGCGGGCACGGACGCACACAACAATGCTTTCATGCTCGAGAAGCATGGTGCGCCCGAATGAGCTACATCGATCCGCGCAATAAAACGCTGTGGCACACGGACAAGCTGGCGCAACTGCGCTTTGCGGGCAAGACCTCAGCGCCCGTCAACGTGGAAATCGACCTGAGTAACAGGTGTTCACTGGGCTGCAGTTGGTGCCACTTTGCCTACACGCACACGCGCGGGCCGCTCGCGGGCACGGTAGAGAAGCCTGCCGGCCATATTGACGGCGGCGACATTATGACCTACCCGCTGGCTAAGCGCATCCTCATGCAATTGCAGCAGGCGGGTGTAAAAAGCGTGACATGGACGGGGGGCGGTGAGCCGACACTACACCCGCAATTTGAGGACATCATCCGTTTTGCATCCACCTGCAGACTGGAACAGGGGCTCTACACGCACGGCGGCCACATCACAGGCGAGCGGGCTATGCTGCTCAAACGCACCTGTACGTGGGTGTATGTGAGCCTTGACGAATGCGATACCGAATCCTATCGCGCGCATAAGGGTGCGAATCGTTTTGCGGCGGCATGTGACGGCATCCGGGCACTGGTGCAGGCAGACGGTGCAGCCACTATCGGCGTGGGCTTTCTGATTCACAAAGCAAACTATACGCGCCTCGGCGGTATGTACGCGCTGGGGCGTGCGTTGGGCGTTGACTATATCCAGTTTCGCCCGACCATCGAATACACGCAGGATAACCCCGGCGCAGCGCCCACAGACACAGAATGGATGGACGCCGCTATCGCGCTGCTACGCCAGTATGCAGGCGACCCCTTTGTCTCGGTGGACATCCCGCGCTTTGAGGCGTACCGCGATTGGCAGGGGCATGGCTACAACACGTGCAACTGGGCGGCCCTGCAAACGGTGATCACGCCCAACGGCAAGATGTGGACGTGCGTCAACAAGCGCGAACGCGCCGACGCCCTGTTGGGCGATCTCAATTGCGAATCCTTTGCGCAGGTGTGGGATAGAGTGGGGATGCCCTGTGCGGTGAATGGCTCCTGCCGTGTCATGTGCAGAGGGCATGTCGCCAACGTGACGCTTGACGCCGTGCTGCGCAAGCCGGAGCATGAGAACTTTATATGAGGCGCTATGCCCGCCAAAGTGCATTACGAGATCGACACACGCCGCCTGGAATCCATCCTGAAGAACTTGCCGGGGCGCACGGAGGACAACAACCGCGCGATAGCGTTCCGGGTGGAGGCGGGGGCGAAGAACAAAGCGCCGGTGGACACGGGCGCGCTGAAGAGCAGCATATACACAAGGTGCGGCGGACAAAGCAGCGGCCAGCCGGGTGATACGCCATTGCCTGAGCCCAAAGGCCATGATGCGCATGTGGGCCCTTCGATGAATTATGCGCTCCCTGTGGAGCTGGGCACGCGGCGCATGAGCGCACGCCCCTATCTGATTCCGGCGCTGCGCGAGGTGGAGAACGCTCTGGTCGCGCAATGGGGGAACCTGGGCAATGGGTGATTTCGTAGCGTTGGGCAGCGCAATCTATAAAGCCTGCGACAACGCGTCCACCGTGCCCGTTTACTATGGCCTCGCACCGCAGAGCAGCGCGTGCCCGTATATCGTCATCAACCGGCAGTCGGCCATTGACGAATACACCTTCAATAGCCAGGGGGTGAGCACGGACTACCAGGTCAAGGTGGTAAGCGATAGGGGCTGGCCCATGCAGGCGGCAACGCTTTATGACGCGCTGCATAACGTGCTGCAAGGTAAGGTATTGACGGTAGCGGGCTATGCGGCGCTGCGTTGCGAGCGCACATCAACAATCGAGTACAGGGATGCGGATGGTTTCTGGCATGTAGGCGGGTTGTACAGGGTTGACGTTCACAAGGTTTAGGAGACAGGAATATGGCGCCTCTGAGCGGTACAGCGGGAAGTGTCGTGTGCACGACAGGCGGCACGGTTGTAGCTGGGGAGATTAGCGAGTGGTCGTTTTCCGGGGCCATGGCGACGGTGGAGACAACCGCGTTTGGCGACAACTGGGAGGAATCAATCCCGAGCGTGCGCAGCGGGTCGGGCAAATTCTCGGGCAACTTCGACTCGGCTGACGCGGCGCAAACAACGCTGCTTAACGCGTTTCTGGGTGGCTCTGCGGTTGCGCTGCGTCTTTCCCAATCGGCAACGAAGTACATCAACATTGGCACGGCTTTTGTCACTGGGCTGGAGAATTCCATTTCCCAGAAGGGCAGGGCTGATATTGCCTACAACTTCAAAGTCTCTGGGCCGGTGACCTTCGTCTAATGCCAACAACCTATATCAGCGCGAGTGACTTTCTGGCCGGCATCATCGGTCAGGAAGAGGATGTGGAACTGGCCGGGCTGGGCACTGTGCGCATTCGCCCGTTGACGGCGGTGGAAGCAAGTCAGTTGTATGAAGTGACCAAGCAGCCGGCAGAGCTGGCGTTGCGCGCTGTAGGCATGGCGCTGGTACAGCCCAAGCTTACGGAGGAGCAAGTGCAGCAGATGTTCAGCGGGGCGGCAGGCAAGATGACGCCGCTGATTCAGCGTGTGATGACGCTGGCAGGCATGGGGGCGGCAGAGACCACAGAGGGTTTAGCTGGGACTGGTTCCTGAGCCGACCTGCGCCGGGAACCAGTAACGCAGCCTCGCTTCAACCTACACGCAACTACGCCACGTTTTCCCTCGCTGAAGACCTGGGCGGCACGGTGCGCCATATACTGACAGGCGAAAGCGCCCCCTTGTACAACATGGAATTGTATTTGTGGGGGCGCTTTCGTACTGCGCGGGCTCGGCTAATGCAGCAGCAGCAGGAATAACATGGGCACAGAGATCGCCAGTCTCTACGCAAAAATCGGCGCGGATGTATCCGAATTTGAATCAAAGATAGGAGGCGCACACAAGACGCTCTCCTCGTTTGGCACCGCGCTGGGCGGCCTTGCGACTGGAGCCGCTGTGGCTGCGACAGCGGCCATTGCGGCCGTAGGCGCTGTGATTGGCACGGGTATCGCCAAGGCTGCCAGTTTCGAGCAATCGTTTGCCGACATTGCCGCAACCATGGGCAAGACAACCGAGGAGATTGCCCCCCTTAAGAAACTGATTATGGACTTGGGCCTCGACCCCAAGCTCAAGGTTTCCACAGACGAAGCCGCCGCCGCCGTTTCCATGCTGGTTAAAAACGGCTTGACGATGACGGATGTGCTGAATGGGGCGGCGCGCAGCACGGTGCTGCTTGCCAACGCCACAGGCGCCGACTTCGGCATGGCCGCCGATATTGCTACGGATGTGATGCAGCAATTCAACATCACCGCGGCCGATATGGACACTGCCGTTAACGGTATCCTTGGCGTTACGCAGGCTAGCAAGTTTGGCATTCAGGGTTACAAGGACGCCATCGCCATGGCGGGCGGTGTGGCTTCGAGCGTGGGCGTGAACTTTGATGATTTCAACGCCACGCTTGCAGCGACGGCGTTCAATTTCAGTGGCGGCTCGGATGCAGGCACTTCATTCAAGACGTTTTTGCAACGGCTGGTGCCCTCCACCAACGAGGCCACTGCGGAGATGGAGCGGCTCGGCATTATTACCGCCGACGGCAGCAATCGCTTCTTCGACGCGAGCGGCCAGATGCGCAGCATGACAGACATCGCCGACATTCTGCAGGATGCGTTTGCAGGTCTCTCCGAAGAGCAAAAAATCAACACTGCGGCCACTCTCTTTGGCACGGACGCCAGCCGCACGGCCTTCGCTCTGGCCAAGGTGGGCGGCGAGGAAATCACCAAACTCAAGGGTGCAATCGGCAACACGAGTGCCGAAGATGCGGCCGCCACGCGTATGAATACGCTGAGTGGCCAGTGGGAAATCTTCATGGGCGTTGTGGAAGCGTCAATCATCCAGATCGGTGAAGCGTTCCTGCCCGCCGCCAAAAAAATCGTTGAATGGGCCACGTCTGCCGCAGAAAAGTACCTGCCCGCCGTGGTTGCATGGTTCGAGGAGTTCGGCGCATGGATTGTGGACATGCTGCCCAAGATTGAGGCGTGGGCCGTCAAGCTCGCCGGCTGGGGCGCTGCGCTGATGGAGTGGGCCGACACCGGCAGCGGCGCAATGGGCATTGTCGGCAAAGCCGCCGAACTCATGGGCAGCCTGGTGACCAATGCGTTTGGTATGCTGGTGGGCTGGATTAGGGACAACCTACCCGCCTGGGTTGCGCAGTTGCAGGAGTGGGGCAGGGCCGCAGGCGCATGGATTGTGGATGTGGGCTGGCCGCTCCTGTTTGCCAATCTGCAAAAGTGGGACAAGGGGCTGCGTGACTGGATCATCGCGCAGTATCCAAACTGGGTTGCCAACCTCAAGGAATGGGGCACCGCCGCAGGCGCGTGGATTACCGAAACGGGCTGGCCGCTCCTGCTCGAGAACCTGGGCAAGTTTGGCGCAAACTTGTGGAAGTGGATTCAAGAGCAATTGCCCACACTGATTGCGCACCTTGTCGAGTGGGCCGTGCAGCTGGGCGCATGGGTGATTGAAGGCATCGCGTTCCTGATTAGCAATCTTGCGACAGGCGTCGATAAGGTGTCGCGTTGGCTGCGCGGCACAGGGCAGGACGGCATCAAGGATGGCGTATTTTCATGGGTGGGGCCCATGTGGCAATGGGTGATGACGGAACTGTGGCCCAAGCTCGAGCCCGCATTGTGGAACCTGAGTGCGGCCATCCTCAAGATGCTTGGCTCCATGGGCGGGCTCATCTTCGAGGCCATCATGGCGATTGCACGTGGCATCGTCAACACCTTCATTGCCGGTATCAAGGGCGTGTGGGAGGGCTTCGTCAAGTGGTGGCAGGACCTCTGGTTTGTCTTTGTCGATATTGGCAAGCTGCTGTGGGACGGCATCAAGGGTATCCCCGGCTATTTGATGGATGGCTTCAAGCGGGCGTGGAACGATATGTGGGAGGGCTTCAAGCAGTGGTGGCGTGACGCATGGGAGAATCTCACCGAGATCGCCCAACTCGTGTTCGGGATTCACTCCCCTTCCACTGTCTTCTATGACATCGGCGTGAACCTCATGCAGGGCATGGCGAACGGCGTCAAGGCCACTGTGCCCCTGGTTACGGCTGTGCTTACGGACATGGCGACACAGGTGACGACCGTCACCGCGCACATGTACGACCAGATCAACGCCGCCACGCAGGAGATCGCACTGCGCGCCAGCTACACGACGATTGCCGACGCGCAGCGTGCCAACGTGTCCTCACAGATTGCACGCGAGCAGCAGGCGTACGCGGAACAGGTGCGCGCAGCAGAACAGGCAGCGGAACGGGCAGCGGCGGCCAATCGGGCGGTGGAAGAACAGGCCGCCCGCGTGCAAGCCGCGACACAGGTAAAGACTTCCGCGGCTGCAACCGTGGCTGGCAATATGTCGAGCTATGGCAGCTATCTCTCGCTGGTGGGCTCGGGCAGCCTGGGTGCATACGCACGCTGGGATCAGGAGAACGCCGTGGCGCTGCTGCACCAACTGAGCACGAAGGAGGGCGTAATGGACTACTCCAAAAGCTCGAATATCACCATCGAAAACCTGAATCTTGGCGCATCGGGCAATGACGTTGCGGACATCATCGCCGCTATCCAGTTCTTGAACAGCAGTTACAGCTACGGGTATTAGCATGGCGACATGGCAAGTAATCGTGAACGGCACCACATATAGCCTGAGTGACAACAACCCATTCAAGCTGCTGGGCATCTCGGGCATCGGCAATGCGCCGGTGCGCAGGCTGGACGAACGCGGCCCGTTTCAGGATGGCAGCACAGACATCGGCTACCGGCTTGACGCGCGGCTGATCAACCTCAATATTCAGATTCTAGCCACGTCGCTGAGCAACGCCGATACGCACCGGGACACACTGAGTGCGATCTTCAACCCGCGCAACGGACAGACCATTCAACTGCGCTGCACGCGTGACGATGGGGCCGTGCGCCAAATCGACTGCTACGCCGTCAACATGGTGGACATGCCCGCAGAGTTGAGCGCGCGCTCGCTGGCTGCGCAGCGGGTTGCGCTGCAACTCAAGGCGCCCAATCCCATCTGGTACAACCCGACTGCAACTGTCACACCCATCATCAGCAACATTAGCAACTGGTACCTTGCGGGCGGCTTGATTGGAACTGCCGATGTGTTTACCCACAGTGAGAACATCGCGGCCGGCGGCACAGTGTGGGCAGATCAGGGCACGATTAACGCGCAATCCCCGTACTCCATTGTCGTGCGCAGCGCAGGCCGATCCGCTGCGAATGATGTGCTCTTCATGCACTGGTACGCCGACAATGCGGGCGGGCAATGGTTCAGGGCCACAGGGGGCGGGACGATTATCCACGCGAGTTCCTACGGCGATTATCCCGCGCTGGTCTCGGCAGGCACGGCCACATACTTTTTTGTTTCGGATGGGATGGACGTGCGTCTTTACGAGAATCGTTCGCTCATCATGCTGTTGCCTGGAGTGGGCGCGCTTGGCATTTCGTCGGCGGGTAGCAGCACATGGGGAAAGCAGTACAACAATAGTGCGCCGTGGGACAGCCCCATTGCCTATGCGGCAGTGTACGCCAAGCAACTATCTGCAACGGAGCGTTCCGTGCTCCAGTACGTGACTGACAACTCGGACTTCACCAATTCGATTGTGAACAATGCAGGCACCTGGGATGAATACCCCGTGATTACGCTGACTGGCCCGCTAAATGATCCGATTGTGCGCAACGCGACGACGGGCGACGTGCTCGACTTTACGGGTTCTACGGTATCTGCTTCGCAGTTCTATATCATTGATTGCCGATATGGGTACAAGACCGTGATCGACTCGGGGGCCGTCAACCGGATTGACAAACTGACCGATGACAGCGACCTTGCGACATTTCACATCGCGCCGGGTGCCAACGTGATCGGCGTGTCGGCCAGCGGGACGGCGGTATCCAGTGCGGTCAACATCACCCATTACGAACGGTACATGGGCCTATGAGCGCCATATACCAGTTGCGCACGTACACGCCCGCGGGCGTGCTCACCAACATCATTACGGACTATCTCGCGCTGGCTTACGTGCGTGAGGTGAATGGGCCGGGTATGTGCCAGTTCATTCTGAATGCGAACCACGCCGCGATTGGAGGTCTGGCGCTGGACGCGCAAGTGGAAGTGTGGCGCGCCGACGCAGAGAACGGCATACCCTGGTATTGTGACTTCTACGGCTTCTGGCGCGGCGAGCAACGGCGCGCCGATGCGGACGGAACTTCCACCTACACGGCCTATTGCGTCGGGCAAATGAGCCTGTTGGCGCGCTCGATTGTGGCCTACAAAGCGGCCACTGCGAACCGTTCCACATTCAGCGCAGCCAAAGCCGAGACGATTGCAAAGACACTTGTCCTCTACAACGCCACTTCAAGCGGCACAACGGCAGACGGGCGGACGCGCACAATCACATTGTCGGGAATCTCCATTGAGGCAGATGCCGCAAACGGAAATACAATCGACTACAACTGCGCATGGCGCAACCTACTAGCTTCTTTGCAAGAGGTCGCGCAGATCGGGGGCGGGGATTTTGACCTTGTGAAGACGGGGCCGCAGGCGTGGGAATTTCGCTGGCACGACGGGCAACTGGGCACAGACAAAAGCGCGCTGATTACCTTTGCATTGCAGTACGGCAACATGGCGAACCCGCAGTTGACGCGCAACAGCACAGACGAGAAGACCGTAGCGATTGTAGGCGGGCAAGGCGAAGAATCCAGCCGCACGGTGGTTGTGCGCACAGGCGCCAACTACGAGGCCACGCACAACGCTACAGAAGCGTTTGTGCAGGCAAGTAGCTATACAACCACGGATGGGCTGAATGCGGCAGGCGACCGGGAACTGGATACATTGAAACGGCGCGACGTGTTGACGTTTAACGTGCTGCAAACGCCATCTACTCGCTATGGGAAACAATACAACCTGGGCGATCTTGTGACGGGCTACTATCAGGGGATCACGGCAACCAAGATTATTCAGCGCGTGACCGTCTCACTGGATTCGGGCGCAACAGAGGCTATCAAGGTGGAATTGGCCGATGTCTGACGAAGTAAACTGGCAAATCGCGCAAACGCTCGCCAGCCTGGACCGCCGTTTGGCGAGGCTTGAGGCGGGAGAAGCGCCCGTCGCGACGGGCGGCACTGGAAGCATGAGCGCATCTGCGATCCTCGCATCGCTGAGTACGGTTGACGGCGCAGGCAGCGGCCTTGACGCGGATCTGCTCGATGGGCAGCACGCAGCGGCTTTTGCGCCGACTTTCGGCATTCAATCGCCTAATCCGGTATCCGGGACAGCAGGCGGCATAGCTGGCACGGCCGCAACGCCATCGCGTATTGACCACGTGCACCAACTCTCCGTCACGTATGACGATATGCCATATGTCCTGCTGACAGATGAGGGCAAGGTGTGGGGGCGCGCCGTGGGCGCCGGAGCGGGACGCACAACGCTTCTGGGCGGCAGTGCGCTGATTGCGATTCTGGGCACAAGTGACGGCGCAGGCAGCGGCCTTGACGCGGATCTGCTCGATGGGCAGCACGCAGCGGCTTTCTCAGGCACAGCCCACACGCATACGGGCTACGTAGGCACGGCAACCTACACGGCAAACGATGTGCTCACCAAACTCCAGACCGTTGACGGAGCTTTCTCAGGCCTGGACGCCGACCTGCTTGATGGGCTCGAGGCAGCAGCCTTCTCAGGCACGGCGCACACCCATGCGGGCTACGTGAGCACGGCAACCTACGTAGCCTCGGACGTACTTGCGAAGTTGTTGACGGTGGATGGCGCAGGCAGCGGCCTTGACGCCGACCTGCTTGATGGCACAGAGGCCGCGGCCTTCGCAGGCACGGCAGACGTAACAGCCGCAGAAATACTCACCCGCGTCAAGACGGTAGACGGCCCTAGCAGCGGCCTTGACGCGGATCTGCTCGATGGGCAGGAAGGCAGCTATTTCCTGCCCTCGACTTCCTACACCGCGTCCGATGTGCTAACCAAAATCAAGACGGTGGACGGCACCGGCTCCGGGTTGGATTCCGACCTGCTCGATGGCAAGGAAGCAACGGACTTTGCCCAACTGGGGGCGGCGAACTCCTTTACGGAAAATCAAACGATAAGCAAAGCCAACCCAACTGTGTCCATAACACCGACAAGTGGGAAGGCCGCTCTCAATCTGGGTAGCGGGGACAGTGGGTCTAGTTGGGGCGGGGCGGTGAGCATCGGCCGCAACAGCAACGCCAGCACGCCCGCGGCGGGTTTTTTGCAGATGGTTGACAAGGGCAACCAGGCGTACAACATTTGGGCAGATGATTCCGGCGTGCTGCGCATCAATACGGCATTGCCCACAAACGCCAACGACACAGCGGGCACCGTGGTTGGCTCGCAATCGTCAAGCCTGGATAGCAAAGACTTGCTGGAGGGCGTGAGCAGCATTGAGGATGTGCTGGCCGCCGTGCAGCGGGGCGCTGAGGCGGTGCGCCGATTTACGTACAAAAGCGGCGCCTATAACGGAGAGGAGTTTGAGGGCGTGGTGGTTGATTATGCGCCGCGTTACGGTGAAGACCGCGATGCTGACCATCCTTCCGGAAAGTCGCTTAATCTCATCAACGTTGTGGGCGACTTGCTGCGCGCCGTGGCGTGGCTTGTGGAAAGAGAACAGGCGCGGGGGAACGAATGATGGATACTATCCAGGAGACGAGCGCGCAGCCAACCCCCGTACCCCAGGCGGCGTGGCAGACGTTGGAACGGCTGCAATTGGCGGTGCAGGTGAGCCAGCAGCAGTTGCAGGTGTTCGTGGATGGGCTTGCTTTGGGGCAAGGTGTGGCGCAGGGTGCGCAGCTTACACAGATGCCGCAGGGCGGGTGGTGCTGGGTGGTGCCGGAGCTGCCGGCCGCGGGCTGATTGTGCCTTCCTCAAATGGAAAGCCCCCGGTGATGAGCCGGGGGCTTTTGCTTACTTGCCGGTGGTTGACTACTCAGTAGCCTTTGGCCTGCCGCCGCGCTTGCCGTTGGCACGGGCTGCTGCGGCTTTGGCGTCGCTGGTGGACTTGCCGAGTGACGCTGCCGCGCTCGAGCGTTGCTCGACAATGTGCGCTGCCTCTTGCGCATCCATGCCAGAGTCGATAAGCCCGGCAAAGCTTTCGGCTGCGCGCTTGGTAGCAAAACGCCAGTAACAATCCGGGTTGACAATATTGGCCGGGCTGAGGTCTACAATCCAGCCGTCGCCCTGCTCCACTTCCGACTGGCGAAACGGTTTGTACTGCATGGTCTGTCTCCTTTGTAGGTGCGGTTGATCAAAATACGGGCTGACCTGTGGCGATATCGTACCAGTCGCAATCCATCCAGTTTTGTTCGAGGAAATCTGCTATACCCATGTGCTCGATTTCGGCCTGGCGGCTGTCATCCTGCGCAAAGGTGATTTGCAAACCCAGTTGCTCGTAGGCCTCCATCCGATGATGGCCATCAATCAACATGCCATCGATGCCCAGGCTGTTAAGCTCATCGTCAATCAGCGGAACAATGGTCGCCTGGAATGTCTCGCCAGCCTCAATGCGGGTGATGTACCCGTCTACAATCTTCTGGTCTCGTGTACGCTGGCTGCTGATAATCATGTGATTGCCTCTCGCTATTTGCCATACCCTACTGACAACAGTATAACCGAGCGTTCGGTTTGCGTCAATCCCTCAATTTGACGAATTCCCAAATCCACACAATTTGTTCTAAAAATAGAACAGCCCCCGGTCATAGACCGAGGGCCTTGTTACGTTGCTCTGTTGTCATTGCGTCCCACGCCGCCGCCTGTGCGGGTGTGAGCACGCGCCGCACGAGTTTGCGCGGCGGGCTTACGCAGCCCAGCGCACGGCCCACGCGCCGCACCGTGGCCACCGACACCGGCTCGCCGCGCAGCAGCTTGGAGAGTAGCGCGTTATCGCTGGGCGCAAGGCCGGCATCGGCGCATAGCCGGCGCAATGAGCGGTTGCCCTTTTGCGCCCAAATGCAGGCTCTTACGGCGTCAACGTCCAAACTATCACGCGCACCCATATCGTGCCTCCTACCCCACTGCAACGCCGTTGCAAGGCTATTGCAGTGCTGCGCCTAGCGGCGGCGCGGCTCCAACTCGTAGCCGTTGCGCTCCATCTGCGCGTCTATCACGCGCCAGTGCGCGTCAATCAGTTCGGGCGGCGTGTCGGGCGGCAGCATGTAGGTAATCTGCTGCGGGCGGCGTGACACAAGCCACGCAATGCCCAGCAGCGTCGCCATGCCTGCCAGCGCCAGCGCGCCGACAAACAAATAGGTGTCGCGCCGCTCGGCGCGCTCGGCGTCCAGCCGCGCCTGCGCACCCTCGGCGGCTAACTGCTGCGCCTCAAGTTGCACGGCGGCCTGCGGTTGCAGCACGCGCTCTACGGTGCTGGTGCGCTGGTCGGCGCGGCCCATGCCCACAAAGGCCACGAGGATGAGCGCGAGGATGAGCGCGCCCATGATGGACGCCATGCAGCCGGGCTGGTATTTCATGCGCTGCCTTTCTTGCGATACGTGCGGCGCAACAGGTCGGCGTCAACGGCCTGCGTGCTGCTGTCGGTCACAAAGCGCCCGTTGATCTTGGGGTATGTGGGCGGCGGCGGGGCGGGCGGCGGCTCGGGCCCTTTGGGCGGGCGGCAGAGCCACAGCAGCACCGCACCCAGCACGGACAGCAGCACCCACATGCTCAGGCTCACGGATTGCAGCCAGCGCGCAGGCAGCGGCTCCATAATGATCCATGCGAGTGTGGCCCACGTGATAAGCGCGGCAATGAGGGCAAGGGCTGTCGGGCGCGGCGCGTCGTGGGCGGCAGCGCCGACCATGAGCGCAGTTGTGCCGACAAGCAGCACGCTCGCGAACATGCCGGCCACGTAGATGTACGGCGCGAAAATGTCCAGCAATGTCACTCCCCTGCTGCGTTGGGTGCGTCAACCGCGTCGCCCACCTCGAGACCGCGGCGCGGCGTTGACGCGGTTGACGCGGTGTTGCCCAGGTATGCCGCGAGTTTTGCGACGGCCCATGCTTCGGATTCTGGCGGCGGGGCGGCGTTGGTGGGCGTGCCGTTGGGCAGCAGCCCGGCGCGGCTCAGCAGGTCGCGGGCTGTGCTGTGGCGACTGCGCGTCCACTGCATCGTGCGCTCTCCGGGCCATGCGGCGGTGGCATACCATTGCCGGATGAGCTCGCGTGCATCGGCGCGGGCGGCGTTACTGTAGGTGTCCTGGATCGGTACGTGGCGGCTTGCAGTGTTGGCGGCGACGTTGCGATAGCGTGTTGCCTCAAGCTCGTTGCTCATGCGGTCATAGTCGGCGCGCAGTGCGTTGTACTTGTTGCGTGCATCGTCGCGCTCAGCCTCAAGCCGGTCGCAAAGCTCCACGAGCACGGCCATCTCCGCGCCGTGCTCGCGCTCGCGCTTGCGCCAGCGGCGTTCGGCCCTAAACTCGTCCAGGTAGGCGCGCCATGCGGTTGACGCGCCTGCGACAATGGCGGCAATGCCCAGTGGCCAGCGCCATGCCGCAGCCAGGTCTATGCCCATGAGCCACAGCGCCGCGGCCAGTGCCACACCCGCGCCCACCCCGCCCAGAATGTTTTGCACAATCTGCGCGAGCACCAGATCGGTGGTCAGTGCGCGGGCGTCCGTATGTTCATACGGATCGGAGACCGGCGGGGCGGGGCGGGCGTCAAGCATGGCTCAGTCTCCGTAAGCCTCATCGTCGAACAACTCTGCGTACTGGCAGGCGCGGCACAGGTACAGGTACATGGCGACGGCCGCGGCAAGGAGTACGGCGGGGGCTATCAGGATGTACCTCATTCTGCGGCCTCGGGTTTGGGTGCGTTGGCGATCCACCAGTTAAGCACGTCGCTAAAATCATCCATCGTGCTGTTTAGGGTTGCGCGTTCCGCGCAGCCGATGTCCCCCAACATCCGCTTGATGGCCTCCCACGGCACGCTCTCCCACTGGGCGCGAAGGGCGTCGTTCTCGGCGCGCAGGGCTTTCAACTCAGCGCGCATGTCTTGCAAATCCTCTGCGCGGATAAAAACAAAATCCTGCGTCTTAAGCATGTCGCTCATTCGGCGGCCTCCTTCGGGGCGTGGGCGTCGTAGTATTCCACCAGCGTGTGCAGCGCCATCCATTGCCTAGCGGGCCACTTCTTGTCCATGTAAATCTCACGGATGACGGAGAGCGCCTCCCACGGCACGCTTGCGCCGATGGCAGCATCGCGCTGCAGAATGTCCCACGCGTCATGGCTGATGAGCACGCCGTCGCTGTCCATCGTGGGCCGATCCAGGTTGCGCAGCCGCCGCACCACGTCAGTGATGCGCTCCTCCAACTCCTGCACCTCTGCGCGCGTGGCGTAGGTCTCATCGCTCGCACACTTGTACGGCGGCAATGTGTGCTCCACATCGGTCTCCCCATTGTCGAGGCTGCCTGCAAAGCGCAGGGCGGTGTCGGTGTCAAGGTCGTCTGACTGATACGTGCGTTGGTCGGTCATGGTGTTGCTCCTAGCGTGCCTTTGCCAGCACGGGCCTGTGGGTTTGGGTATGCTTGACTTCCGGCGCTGCCACTACGTGGGGCTGGTAGCGATCCGCACTGTGGCAGGCGCAGTGTGGGTTGCTGCAAATGTGCAATTTGTGGGGCATGTCGGCGCGCAGTGTGCAGCCATGCCCTTCCGGGCATACGTCGTTGCACGTGCCGTTTATGCCCGTGCGGGGCGGCGGGTAGTTCACTTGCCTGCCTCCAGTGCTGCCCCGTCGGGCAGCGGCCTTGCGTCAATGGCTTCGCGCTGTGCGGCCTGGTAGCCACATACCCAGCGTTTCCACTCGCGCTGGTGGCTCTTGTACGGGTTGGCTTTGTGGGCGTCCTTGCCGGCCATGTATGCGGCGTGGCCGGCGGCGAATGCGTTCGGTTCCGGCGGTGCGTGCGGTGTACTCATGTGCGTATCCTCCATGTCATGTGTGCCGCCGCATGGTAGTCGCATGTGGGGCGGCGGGGTTCGTACTGCACTTTGCTTGGCCAGGGCGGTTTGTCGAGGCTCGCCCCAGGATCACACTCCAAAAACATGTCACGGCAATCGGCGCAACACTCCACGTATTGATGGATCGGCGCACCGTTGCCGTTGTACTGGATCACCCACACGATGCACGTGGTAGGCTGGCCGCACTCGCACGTCTTTGCCACACGGCGGCCATTGATGATGTACTCGTTGTGCTCCTTAATTGCCTTGCGCTGCGCCTTGCCCCGGCACTCTATTGAGCAATAGATGCGTGCGCCGAAGTGCTGCGGGCCTTGCTTTTTGGGGTTGCGCGCAAACGGCTGGCCGCACTGTGCGCATATTTTTGTGTCTGCCATGCTGTCGTTTTCGTTTGGGTGGCCGGTGCGCAGTCCACTGGCTGCGCACCGGCCCAGGTATCATCGTGCGCACTCTGCGCAGGCTGTATGAGCGGCCCGACCAGCCTGAACCGCCAGAAAGGTGAGGAGGACTTCCAACCCCCGCCGCTGCTGGTTGGCGTTGCGTCGCACGTTGGTTTGGCTACATGTCCCAGCTTGCCCACGCCCACGCCAGCATGGTCAGCGTACCTAGCAATACGATTGTCACGGTGTCCATTGCGTGCTCCTTGCGTGTGGCGTTTGGCACTGCGCTATGGGCCGCGGCGGGAGTTGCACCCGCCTGCGCACTGGCTGCGGCCTGTGCTGCCCTGCCGCCGCGTCGCCCCCCAGGCTGTTGACGGCGGCAGGGGTACTCACTACCATCCCCGTTTGTCAGTTGTCACAGCGTCAATCCATAGGCCGCTCCTGTTTTGCGTGGGGAGGGGAATCATGCGCCGCCCGTGGGCTTGCGCCACGCGCCCGGCTGGCTCCGGGGCGGCGGGTTGGTTAGTAGTGGATTTCCTTCACATCCACGAGGGCCGGCTGTGCGGCGGCGGGTGCTTTGGCCGCATCCCACGTTGCCGCCGCAAAATAATCCTTGAACACGTCTGCCTTGTTGCTCTTGGTCAGCTTGCCGTCAAACTTGGCGTCCACCAGCGCCTTGAACACGTCGGCGGCGCTGGACTCGCTGGCCGCGTGCCCGGACTGCACGGCCCACGCGTACGCATCCGCACCCGTCTGCCACTTCTCCCACACATTTTGCGCAGGGGCGGGCGCACCCTTGAGCCACTCGTTGAGCATGTCGGCCACTTCGCGCCCCGGCTTGGCAATCACCTTGTCGGCCAGCACCGGCGCACGGCTCTTGGTGATAATGCCGTTGTGGTCAATGTCCAGGTCGATCACCACATCGAACTCGTACTCAAAGCCCTCGCGCTGCTGGGCGGCCATGCCTACCTTGCGCACAACCGTCTTGCCGCGGTCGTCCTTCTCCTGCGCGTAATCCTGCTTGCTGCGCATGGTGGCGATGACGTGGATCGGCGCACCGACGATGGACTCAATCAGCCGGTTCTGAATCGGCGTGGCGTCCTTCCAGGCGGCGAAACTGTTGCCGCCGATGCGCTTGCCGATCTGGTCTACCAGGTCGAGCATTCCGCCTGTACCGCTCCATGCGTGGGTCAGGCTGTCGAGGATAATCACCGTGTAGCCGGCCTGCGCAGCGTCACGGATGGCCTCGCCAAAGCGGTCGGGGTGGTACGGCGGCTGCAACTCCATTACGTCAAAGTCAAAGAGGTCGGCGTACTTGCTGGCACTGCCATGCTCGGTGTCCACGAGTGCGATTTTAGCGTTGGGCATGTGCTTGGCGATGTTGAGCGCCGTGTAGGTTTTTCCAGAGCCCGATGGCCCCATGATGGCAACCCGCATCTTGCTTTCGTGCTTGACTGCTTTTACAAAACTCATGGTCTTTAGCTCCTTTGGCTATGCGACTGTGTGCTGACTTCGAAGCGGCTATCCTTCACAATCTCAATCATGCGGCCGTCGATAAACTCTGCCAGTGTCACCACGCTCCCCGGCGCTTTGGCCGCCTGGTACGCGTCCTCAGCCTGCCAGCGCAACTGGTACGCCTCGCCCGTGCCCCGCCATGTGGCGGGGTCGGTGCGCAGCACAACCCACGTTTTCACTTGGCTGCCTCTTTCAAGTTCTTCAGTTTCCATGCGATTGCGTAGCCGATTACGTCCAGTTTATTGCGCTGCTTTTTGTCGAGCAGATAGATGGTGTCGGGCCGCTTGTGCGCTGTGGCGCTGATTGCGTTTGCCATCCCCACAAGTTCCTCGAGCGTGTAGCGGTTGTACAGATCAGGGGCTTTGGTCATGCGAACACCGGCTCTGCCACTTCACAGCCCACATACTCATCCTGCATCTTGACGGCGGCCTTGATTTGCGCCTCGTCCTGCGGCCCGTTGATGACATAGCCCCATGCCAGCAAGGGACACTCGGGCATGGCAAGCCATGAGCCGTGCGTAAGCGCCTCTTCGTACGTGGCGTAGGGAGTGCCGTACGTGTACAGGCTGCGCGGGTTGTTGGTGTAGTGCTGCACCTGATAGCCGCCCGCCTTTGCGCTGTATGTCACCTGATAGTGCTGCTGGGGGTTCATCGTCTGCTGCCTTCTGGGTGGGCCTGTGGCCTCGGTGACGTTCGCTGCTGACAACAGTATAACACACTGTCAGTGTGAAAGTCAATAGTGCGAGTGTGAATCTAACCTTAAAAAAAGAGAGCTAATTCTAGAATGGTATGGCCTCAACCATCGCCGCAGTGAAGTCCTTGACGATCATCTGCATACCTGAGTTGGCTAGCTCATCAAAGGACACATAAAGAAACGTATTGCCCTCCGGACATTTGCGAGTGCGAATGCCGGTAATTTTGCCGCCGTCGTCAACCAGCCTTCCCTCCAAATATTCGTAAAGGTCGGCAGTGCGCACTACGGCGAAGCTCAGCAGGTTGCCACCGTCTCGCTTGTCGGCATACGCTTGAATGGTTAGGTATGGGTATAGTGCGCCCTGGTTGCCGCGGATCGCTGCCAGCCGCTTTTCATACTCAGTGGGTGCGCCTGTGTGCCTATGGTAGCGAATCGTGAATGTCTTGTAGTTGACTCCCCATTGAACACGCACGGCCACGCCACGAACGTTGTTCTTCCACACGTGTACAGCATCAATGCCTGCGTACTGGTCAAAGATGCTGGCAAGCTGTCCGCCTTCGAGCTCGGTTGAAATGAGACGGCCCGGCATTGTCTTGGCAATCTCTTCAATGAATGTAGCGAAAAGACTATTGGCCGATTTCATATCACTAGCCCAGTTCGACATGGCACCCCCGCTCTTGAGCAATTTCGAGAGCCGCTGGGTCGATGTCACAGGCCATTACACTTCGCCCCATTTGCGCTGCCATAAGCGGGAACGTGCCTGTGCACGCGAAAGGGTCAAGTATCAAGTCGCCAGGTGAAGTGGCGTGCCTAACCAATCTCCGGGCCAGTTCATCCGGCTTTTGCCACGCGTGGTGGCGGTCGCCTTGCCTGCCATCGGGCGCATTGATGTCCTGAACCGAGAACATCTCATTTGTGATCGAGGTGTCGAGCGGGCGGCTGTCGGCAGAATAGAGGTGAAGCACAACCTGATAGTTGAGGTTGTATTTCATCTTTGGAGTGACACCGAGCGTGTTGCGGTACGTCCAGATAAGAGGGGCATCTACAATAAATTTGCACTGTCCGTTGAGTACATTCAGGTATGCGGCCAGTTCAATTGGATACGCGCCTATGCAGATATAGGCGCGTCCTGTTGGCTTTAGTTTTGCCAGCGCAACAGGCACCCACGCAGCCACAAATGATTCGATGTCGGCCACGTCGGTGCTGTACGGAGGGTCTGTTAGCAGCAAGTCAACTGAATCATTTGCAATCTTGGCCATGAACTCGAGCGCATCGGCCAGATGGATAATGGGGGCTGTATAGCCCGGGTCTTGGGCCAACGCCTTAGCCTGCTCTGCCTGCACTTCACGCGTCTTCATTGCGAGTGCCGCAGTTGATACGCTAATCTCGCCGGCGACCAATTTGGGATACAGGTCTGGCGCTTTGCTCTTTGTGTCCGTTAGGACTTCGAGTGTCTTTGTTTCTTGCGCTGCGCTTGACGCAAAGAGCGTGGGCGCTGGTTGTGCCTTCTTGCGCGGTTTGTACGTGGCCGGGCGCGCCTGCCCGCGGGCGTTCTTGACTTCTGAATTAGCAAATGCTAATTCAGAAGTGGCCCGATACGCAGTCATCGTATCCACCCCCATGGCCTTGGCGACCTCTGCATACGTCGCACCGTCGGCGCGCATGGCCTTCATGACTTCGCCGCGTTGCTCTTTGGTCAAGTGACGCCGATGAACGTTCAGGCGGCGGGCGTGGTTGCGCTTTTGCTCCTCTGTTAGGCCTGCCCGAATGATGCGCGGGTAGTCTGCAAGCTCAACACCTTCAGTCCGCAATTCTGTCCACGCGCGTACACGGTGATGTCCGTCAAGCAAATCACCGTTTTCGTCAACATCCACCGGATCGAGTACGCCATTCTCGCGGATGTCTGCTTTCAGCGCCTCAAACTCAACTGGCGTAAGTTCTGGCATTACCTGGTACTTCATCCCTTGCCCCCTATTGTATTCACACTGCCAACGTGTTATAATACTCTGTGTGTGTAGTATAACACACGGATAGTGTGAAAGCAAGAGCGAAACGAAGACGGGGGAAGATCACAATATGCGTACTTCGGGTATTGACTATCACACGGGGAGTGTGTATAATGACAAGCAGAAGGGGGGTGATGGTATGGTGAATGACACGACGCCTGCGAAGGGCGAAATTCGGATCGATGGTGACAAGTTGAAGCTGGTGGCGAAGCGCGAGGGGATGACTCTCGGGGTGCTGGCCGATGCAATGGGGATGCACTACAACGGCATCGGGCGCATTGTCGCAACGGGCGTTACGACACTCAAGACGTTGGAGCAACTCTGCAACGTACTGAACTGCAACCCGCTCGATCTGATTGTTTGGGATGGCTTTGCGCCGCTTGACCCAAAATTGGACGCCCTGGCAGGGCTTTACTCTCGGCTCGGAATCCCGCGGCTGGCAGTAGAGGCAACACCGGCACTATAAACTAGTGTGGCTTTGTCAGGGCGCTTCCCTAAAAAAGAAGCGCCCCAGCCACACTAGGTGACTGAGACGCTCTCGAATTGTGCCGCCCAAAGCCTGGCAGCGAACGACGGCACAAGGTGACCGACCAGGGACTTGAACCCCGAACCCAGTGATTAAGAGTCACCAGTCCTGGTGCGTTCCTCCCCTGT